>WNGQ01001291.1_pt1 | contig 71282 bp, 55 predicted proteins | sample 5407661 | NCBI WGS metagenome assembly WNGQ01 (sample SAMN13153382, study PRJNA577476) | soil metagenome | isolation source: 60 cm soil or saprolite under Garry oak tree replicate 2 | place: USA:California | collected 2016-06-15
TCAGCCATACGTTCCCGCTGGTGCGTTCGCTCGCTTGTGACGTGCCGCTCGGTGACCACCCTGCCCAGTACAACATGAAGGAAAAATACGCGAAGCTCCAGGAGGGTGCCCGGAACCCCTTCATCGACCGCGCGGGATGCAAGTACGAGGTGGATATCGAGGAGGCCATGTTCCACGCGCTCTTGGACGAGCAGCGGCAAGCCGCTGGGCATTAGGCGGACCGGCGCAACGGCAAAGGCACGTGTTTTGTCAATCTCAACACGTACCTAATCGCTCCCTGGTTCCCAGGCCGCGTTGTCGAGACGGTCCTCAAAGCGTGGTGTTCGTACCAAAGATGCAAAGGAACGCCGCCTTGGCCTGATACTCGATCAAAATTGCCAAGTGAGTTTCGCATAGGCGCTGCGCTTGGCCAGTGATGAATTGACGCTCTGCAATAAATCGTTGAACTCTTCGTGGTGGTCTCTGAGCAGATTTTGTCCCACCAGGTTCAGTTCGATCCGTTCCGCAAGCCTCCAGCTCAGCTGCGTATCCAGCCGCGTATAGGAAGGTACAAACTGTGCCGGCAAACGCTCGACAAAGTAGGCGTTTGCATCCCAGCTGAAGCCTCGGGACAGTTCCATGTGGGACCGGAGCTGTGCCTGATGGTCTGGGGTTGAGCCCTGCGTGTCCGAAACGCTCGTCGAGTCCAGGCTGGCCGCTTCGGTATGCAGATTCATTTTGAAGAATGAGTAGCCGGGGCTGAGCGTCCAGCGATGCGTTACTTTCCAATTTACAGAGGCTTCCACTCCCTGCGTCGTCCCGTACATTTTGTTACCCAGCACGATTGGGTAAACGAGAAGGGGTGGAACAGAGTCCGAGTCGAAAAATGAGGGAGACGGCTCTAAGCTCTCCAGTCCGCGATAGGTATTGAAAAACGCCGCGACATCGAGAGAAACCCGGTCAATGGGCTGCGCTCGATAACCCACCTCATATGCGATGACGTGTTCAGACTTCATGTTCGGGTTGCCAAGCAAGGCGATTTCAGCAGGCCCGGGCAATACCGCGAGCGCGGCATCCAGGCCCACATCTCGTCGCGTAGGAGTGCGGCTGGCACGTGAAATGGCGGCCCAGAACGTCCGGCGATTATTCGGAGTCCAAGCCAAACGGGCGCTCGGCTCGAGGTCGAAACCGGCAAAATAGTCGTTCTCGAATTTCGATCCCAGGTACAAGGCCACGCGGTCGGACTCCAGTGTTATTTGATCTTGTATGAATACATTGAACAGTTGGCCCGCAAAGTTGGCTGGAAGAAAGGCCCGGTCGATCGTGGCAGTGGTTTCGTCGGCAGTATGGCGATATCCTAGGCCCCAAATAAGATCCTGACGGGCACCCAGGATGATGTGGTTCTGAAAATCGAAATCAAAGGTATCGCGGAAATCGTCTAATTGCGGGGCGTCTCGATTGTATTTGTCGAAATAAAACTGCACTGTGATGTCGCGGCGGCTTGAAAAAATGTGACTCCAGCGGCCCAGTACGTTTCCTCCCGACAATAGGGCGAGGCCTTGTACGTTTATGTTGTCGGGAGGCGAGAGGGTGGAATGCACGAAGATCGCGCCTTCGTTCCCGGTATAAATGTCTCCTTGAGTCATCAGGGAATCTTTCGCAGACAGGTTTGTATCCACCCGAAAACCGCCGCGCAGCAGATGCCAACTATCATTCCCGTTCTGCCCGTTCAAATCAGGGAAATGGTTGTTGTTGTTGTACTTTGCGAAGATTCGATAGCTACTGTCTTCTTTGATTTTCCCACCGTACTGTACGGTGCCAAATCCTTGCGCCTGTGCGCCCCCGCCGCCAGTTACCAAGCCGCCCTGCGTATCCGCAGCACTCTTCGTAATAACGTTGATCACGCCGTTCACCGCATTGGCGCCCCACACTGTCCCGCCCGGCCCGCGGATCACCTCGATGCGCTCAATGTCCTCGAGCGGCGCGTCCAGCGTGTCCCAATAAACACCGCCGAAAAGCGGCGTATAGACAGCTCGGCCATCGATTAACACCAGCAATTTGTTGGCGAACTGCAAATTGAACCCTCGTGCCGATATGGCCCACGTATTCGCATTGATCTGACCTACATCCAACCCGGGAACCATGCGCAGTAGATCGGGGATATTCAGCGCTCCCGAGCGGCGGATGTCCTCCTGTGTAATGACGAAAATCGCCGCGGCTACCTGGGATAGCTTCTGTTCCTTTTTCGAAACCGAAGTCACCTCGATATTCAACAGGTCTTCAAGACTCGCCTGTGCCAGATCGTTTCTCGTCCGTTGCTGCGAGCACAGAGGAGCCGCGGAGAACAGCCATAAAAGGAGCAGCGCGGACCCGCTAAGCCAACTCACCCAGCGTCTTGTTTTCACGGTGCCTCGCGCGCGCAGGAAGGAAAACGCGCAAGTTAAATTGAAGGGGTGCTTCTACGATACGGACTGTGGTGTTGAGAGGCAATTACCTCTCGGTTGATGAGTTCCTACCAGTCAACAGCGCCTGGCCGCGCTTGGGCTAACCGGTCAAGTACGGATACTGATCTTTGGATCGGTGAGTCGGGCTGTAGGGAATGAACCCCGTGCAGTCCGGCCGCCTCGCGCCATTAGTCGCAAGAACTTATCTGCAAGCTTCTGATTCTAAACCGTTGATGATGCCATCGGGCTGTTGGACGCTCGCATAGGCCGCCTAAGTGGGTGGCAAGCGTGTCGCCGTGAGGCGCACCGGAACGGAACAACTGCGTTATCTCGCTACAGGACCGCCTCGATTGCTCATTGCTCCAGATCAGCCAAGCCCGCCAAGCTATGGTCGCCAAAGTACTTAAACCGGCAACAGTAACCCAATCGCTATGTCCATTGGAGTTCGTCGTGACGCAGGTCTCGCTGTTGGGAAATGATTGTCTATATGTCAGATTTTGCCCCGTTTCAGGGGCATCGGCCAAATCGCGATAACTACCCTCGCAAGCCATGCGTCTTTCGAGTAGTTATCGGTGCGCTCTTATTGACCCTGCCTGCCTGGGGGCAAACCCCGGCAACGGACTGGCAAACACAAGTTCGTGAATATTCCGAACAGAAAGATTGGGCGTCAGCACTGCGGATTGTCGATCAAGAGATCGCACGCGCGCCGGGTGACATGGATGTGCGGGCCTGGCGCGCGCGCGTCCTGGCCTGGTCGGGTAATCTCGCGGAAGCGGAACGGGAGTACCTGCAGATCTTGCAGGTTTCCAAGAGCGATCCGGATAACTGGCTGGGGCTGGCGAACGTGTATTTGGGCGAGGGCAAGAGCCAAGATGCCTTGCGCGCGCTCGATATTGCCGTGGCACTCGATCCTGGGCGGGCCGATGTGCGCATGGCCCGTGGCCGTGCGCTGGCTGCCGCCGGAGATCGGAAGCGCGCGCGACTGGAATTTCAGCAGGCGGTAAGCCTGGAACCGGCAAACGAAGAGGCGAGGATCGCACGGAGGTCCGCCCTCGGCGAACCCAAGAACGAATTGCGCTTCGGCCAGGAAGATAACGCCTTCAATTTCCTGTATCCGAACTACGACGAATGGCTCAGTCTGAAGATGCAATGGAGTCCGCATTGGAGCACCACGTTTCTGGGAAATTTCTTCCAATGGGGCGCGGCGGACGCCGGAAAATTTGTGGCTAGCGTCAGCGGCAAGCTTCCCAAATGGGGAACGCTGACCGTGGGAGGCGCTGCCGGACACGACAGTGGAGTGCTCCCGAAAAACGAAGCCTTCTTCGAGCTGGATCATGGTTGGAAGACCAGCGAGACGGCTTTCGCGCGCGGACTCGAACTCACTTATGGCCAGCATTGGTATTGGTATCGCGGCATCAGGATTCTGGCCCTCACTGGCGTCACTCTCGTTTACCTGCCGCGTGAGTGGACGTTCTCCATGGGGGTAACGGAAGCGCAAAGCACTTTCCCGAACCTCGGAACACAATGGCGCCCCTCGGAAATTGCACGCCTGGGATTCCCGATCGTGCGGCGAGAAGAAAAGCAGCTTTCCGCGAACGTCTTTTTTGCAACCGGAACAGAGGATTTCGCAAGCTTCGATCAAATCGGAAGCTTTGCCTCGCAAACCTTCGGTGGCGGATTGCGCTTTTCCCTAACGGCGCGGCAAGACATCAATACTTATGCCTCCTATCAGAAGCGCAGCCAAAGCAGAACCGACGCGAATTTCGGATTGAGCTATGGGCTCCGTTTTTAGCAAGCTGCGCCTGCTGGGGCCGGCGGCATTCGTGGCCAAGGCCATTTTCGTGGCGCTTGCCGTGGATGCCCTGCTGCTCGCATTCATCCTGCTCCGGCGGGCGTACCGCAAGCATTACTTTAGTAAACGCGACGCGCACGTTTTTTTCTATCGTCAAAGATGGAATGCGCTGATTTCCGGCGAAATTCCCTACAAGACCTGGCGCAAGAAGGCATTCGATCGCGGGGTCATCGAAACCATGGCACTGGATGCGCTGGAGGCTGCCGGTCCGCAGGACGCGGCGAAATTGCTGAAGTTTCTGCGGACCAGCGGACTGATCGAGAAGCGGATTTTTGAGGCACGAGAGCTTCGCGGATGGCGGCGCATGCGCGCGCTCGTGGCGCTCGGGCGAACACGCGCGCCCGAGGGTATTACTGCTCTGGCGGAAGGACTGCGCGATCGGGATGTGGAAACGCGCCTGGCCGCCCTCCGCGGTTTGGGGCGCATGGCGTGTCCGCAAGCGGCGGAAGAAATCCTGGCCTGGATCGGCGAAACAGGCCTGTCCGTGCCGGCGCTGCCGCTGCAAAACGCGCTCATCCAGTGCTGCGCGGAGCGCCCGCAGGTGCTGCTGCCTCATGTGCAGCGCGCTCAAGGGCCCGCCCGTGAAGTTCTCGGGCGCGTGCTCGGCGAAGTTGCGAATCCTTCGCTCGGCTTGGACCTGATGCAGTTTGTAGGAGACGACCTGGATGAACTCCGGGCCGCAGCCGCGCGCGCTATGTCACATGTCCAACCGGCGCTGGCCTTCGATGTCCTCAACGAACTGGCGGAGGACCCCATATGGTTCGTAAGGTTGCGGGCCATCGTGAGTCTGGGCACGCTTTCCGATCCCCGCGCGCTCCCGGTGCTGCTGCGCGGGCTCACCGATTCCAACCGCATTGTGCGATTGCGGGCGGCCGAATCTTTGATCCGGCTCCGTGGCGCTATCGGGCTTGCCACGTTCAAGGATGAGAAGCGTGGCCAACCTACAGCCGTTGATGATGTCGAAAGGCTTGGCTTGGTTTCCATCTTCGAGCAAGTGGCTGCTCTGAAGGACCGCTACGGTCTCCACGCATACCTGACAGCGCTGGAAAATGCGAACCTGCGTGGAAAGCTGGAGGAAGAAATTCATCAGAGCGTAGACCTCGCTCCGCAGATGAAGAGGTGTTTGCAGGAAGTCCTGCAGACCGGCCAGCCCCCCGCAGAGCCCGTCGTCGACGAGAACGCCACCGTCAAGGCAGAGCCGCTTCCATGAGCCGTTTTCTAGAAATCTCGAACGATACGCTCTTCTGGTACTACCTGGCGAGCAATGTCGCTTACCTATTTATGCTCATGATTGCGCTACGAACGACCGCCAGGCACCATCACCTGCTCCAAAGCTATCGCTTGGGCTGGGTAAAGGAAACGTCGCTGACCCCGCCCATCACGATTATCGTTCCCGCGCATAATGAAGAGAAGTCGATCCGCGTATCGGTGCGGAAGCTGCTCGAGCTGGACTACCCGGAACTGGAAATCGTGGTCGTCAACGACGGATCACAAGATCGCACGCTGGAAGAGATGCAGCGGGAGTTTCATCTGCGCCCGATCCGCGCCATTTACGTTCACGACGTAAAGAGCGCCCCGCTGCGCTGCTTGTATCGTAGCGAGACCGACCAGAACCTGGTGGTGGTGGATAAGGAAGCGGCAGGGAGCAAGGCGGACGCCGTGAATGCCGGTCTCAATGCGGCGACCTCTCCCTATGTGTGCGTCGTAGACGCCGATTCCGTTCTCGAGCGCGATGCGCTGCTGCGCATCATGTTACCGGTAGTACAGGATCCCGAACGTGTCGTTGCCGTTGGCGGAATCGTCCGAGTGCTGAACGGGTCAGCGATCGAAGGCGGGCAATTGCGGGCACGCCTGCCAAAAAAAAGCCTAGAAGTGATCCAGGTAGTTGAGTATCTCCGCGCGTTCTTGATCGGCAGAGAGGCCTGGGCCCAGGGCAATATGCTCACCCTTATCGCCGGCGCCTTCGGCGTGTTCCGGACCGACCTGGTCCGCGCAGTGGGCGGCTATCGAGGCCGGGCGATTGGCGAAGATCTGGACCTAGTCACGCGCTTACACCGATATTTGCTCGAGCTGGGCGCCGATTATCGCATCAGCTTCGTGCCCGATCCGGTGTCCTGGACGGAAGTTCCCTCCGACATGAGATCGCTCAGAAGGCAGCGAGCGCGCTGGCACAAAGGCCTGGCGGACGTGCTGTGGACCAGCCGCGGCATGCTCATGCGTCCCCGCTACGGCAGAATCGGCTGCTTTGCCCTCCCATACCTGTGGCTATTTGAACTAAGCGCGCCGGTAATCGAGGTTACGGGCATGGTAACCATTATCATGGCAGCGGCGCTGGGCATGCTGAGCCGGCCCTTCCTCCTGCAGTTCCTTCTGTTTGGGTACGCCTTCGCGACGACCATTTCGATTGGCTCGGTCCTGCAAGAGGAGATCACCTATCGTCGCTACAATGATTGGCAAGACATGGCGCGCCTGATCAGCTACTGTTTCCTGGAGCATTTTCCCTATCGCCAATTGCATATGATCTGGCGGCTACAGGGGCTCTGGCAATACTTCCGCGGCGACGACGCCTGGGGCTCGCTGAAACGTAAAGGCATTGAGTCGCCAGCGCCCTCCAGGCTTGTCTAGTGCCGTTCCAACTATTTGCACCAAATTCTCTACTAGGCCACCCCACAGCCAATCGCAGGCTCTTTGGGCCGAACCTCTCGCCGGATCAAGTTGGAACGGCACTAGCGCGCCGAAATCGTCTCCGCACGTACGCTTACCTCTACATAGCTGGCAAAGCGTATGTTCACATCTCGGTAATCTGAAGCTGCGCAAGCAACTTTCCATCACGCGACGGGTTTACAATAATGAACCGGTGCCCAGCTGCGACAGGTCTCCCATTCGTGCTTATCTTTTTCAAATGATGCTCGCGAGGTGACGAAGAATGCGTAATGCATCACTGCTTCGTTGGCTGTTGCTTCTCGCCGGAGTGCTGATCGTATCTTCCGCGGCGCTGGCGCAAGTAAGCGTCGGGATATCGGTGCACGTCGGACCGCCGGCGTTGCCGGTTTACGAGCAGCCAGCGTGTCCCGGTGACGGCTTCATCTGGATACCCGGCTACTGGTACTGGGGTCCCGACGGTTACTTCTGGGTCCCGGGTACATGGGTCATTGCACCGCAGGTCGGATTCCTTTGGACTCCGGGCTATTGGGGCTGGGGAGGTGGCGTCTACATTTGGCACCCCGGGTACTGGGGACCACACATCGGTTTTTATGGCGGAATCAATTACGGCTTCGGCTACACGGGCGTGGGTTATGCGGGCGGATATTGGCGCGGCGGTGCTTTCGTCTATAACCGTGCGGTGACCAACGTAAACGTCACCGTCGTGCACAACACCTACAACCAGACCGTGATCAACAACAATGTCGTGGTGAATCGCGTGAGCTATAACGGCGGCGCAGGCGGTGTGGCCGCCCGGCCGACGCCGGCCGAACAATCCGCAGCCCGCGAGCAGCACGTTGCACCGACCACACTGCAATCTCAGCACGAACGCGCCTCCGGCGACAATCGAGCTTTGCTCGCGTCGTCGAATCACGGAAGGCCCGCAATTGCCGCTACGGCTAAGCCGGGCGTCTTTAGCGGACGCGATGTCGTGGCCGCACGCGCGGCGGCTCCGAATGGCCGTGCTGGCGAGCGCCCGGCGACTGCCGCCCCTGCGGCTCGCGGCGAAGGACGGCCTGCTCCACGAGTCGAAAATCGAGGCGAAAATTCCCGAGGGAATGCCCGCCCCAATGTCCAGAGGACTGAACGTCCGGCCGAGCGGAACGCTCAGCCCGAGCAGCCCCGCGGCAATCGGCAGCCTCCCGAACAGCCCCAGGCTAGACCTCGGCAGCAGAATAAGCCCGAGCCAAGAGAGAAAAGCAACGAAGGCCAAAGGGGCAACGAGCGTCGATAGCCGCCGGTTCGACATCTCGGCATTTTGCCAGGACCGCCGGACGCCTACGACTTTGACGAGGTGCTCACTCGTCAGCCTTAGAAACGGTTTCTTTCGGTTGTTCGGCAGCGGCTTTCAGTAGCTGATAAAGGTGTGTGCGACTGATTCCCAGAATTTCCGCCGCGCGCACCTTGTTTCCCCCCACATGATCGAGGACGCGCTGAGCGTGCCGCCGCTCCAGCTGTTCAATGGACATCAAGGCTCCATAGTCGGCATTGCCACTCGGGCCGTGATTCTGCACCCGCTCCGGAAGGTCGCGCACGTCGATGACATCCGATTCGGCCATCATGCAGGCATGCTCGAGGACGTTTTGCAGCTCGCGAATGTTGCCCGGCCAGGGGTATCGCGCCAGCAACGTCTGGGCCCGCCGCGTGAGACCGGCCACATGTTTATTGTATTGAGCGGAAAAAGTTTTCAAGAAGTGGCGCTCGAGCAGCAGCAAATCCTCGGGGCGTTGCGCAAGCGAAGGAAGCTCGAGTTCAACCGCGCAGAGCCGGAAATAGAGGTCCTCTCGGAATTTTCCCTGCCGGGCCATCTCCCGCAGGTCGCGGTTGGTAGCAGCCACGATGCGCACATCCACTTTGGTGACGGCCGGCGAGCCCACGCGCTGGACCTCGTGGTTCTGCAGAACACGAAGCAACTTTGCCTGCATGGCCAGAGGCATTTCACCGACCTCATCCAGCAGCGCCGTTCCGCCATTGGCATATTCAAAGACGCCGACCTTGTCCTGATTAGCTCCTGTAAATGCTCCTTTGACGTGGCCGAATAGCTCGCTTTCAGCCAGGCTTTCGGTAATAGAGGAACAATTGACCGCCACGAAGCGCTTTTCCGAGCCGCTCAACCGGTGCAGGGCCTTGGCCACCAATTCCTTGCCTGAGCCCGTTGGGCCAGTGACGAGGACGCCGCGGAAATGTGGCGCGATGCGCCGGATTTTCGAAAACAGATCCAGCATCAGCGGGCTGCGCCCAATGATGCCCTCGAACTGAAAATTCTCCAGAAGCTCGTTTTCCAGCCTGGAGCTGCGTTGCCGGCGTTTGGCGTCCTCAACGATCAGCGCGATTCGCTGGCGAAGCTTCTCCGGCGAAAAAGGCTTGGGAAAATAATCAGCAGCGCCCTTTTGGATCGCCTCCACGGCCGATTCGGTCGAGTAGTAGCCGGTCATCAAGATGACGTCGATGCCCGGGTCAAATTCCACGATCTTTTGCAGCAACTCCATTCCTTGCACGCCGGGCATCACCAAATCCATCAGGACGATCTGCGGGCGCAAGCGTTGAATAAGGTCCAGCCCGGCTTGCGGATCTGATGCGGAATGGATTTCCAGTCCAGTGCCCGCCAGAATGAAATTCACAAATTTGAGATTCTTCGGATCGTCATCAATGACTACCAGCCTCAAAGCCGGAGAGTTTCCGCCGCCCGAGCTCATGATTTGCCTGCCGCCGTCATCAAGGCATCTTCCACTCGTCGCATCAGTTCGTCCCGGGTGAAAGGCTTGCGAAGAATCGCCGTCCCCTCTTCCAAAATGCCATGCGTGGCGATTTCCCCATCGGCGTACCCAGACATATAAAGCACCCCGATTCCGGCTCTTTCCGCCAGCAGCACGTCGGCCAATTTCTTGCCGCTCATTCCCGGCATGATCACGTCGGTCAAGAGAAGGTCGATGGCGCCTTCGGTTTTTCTCGAAATTTCCAAAGCCTCGGAAGCGTCGCCTGCCTCGAACACCTTGTGCCCCGCGTCGCTGAGCGTCTTCCTGGTTAATTTGCGCAAGGACCGTTCGTCTTCGACGACCAGAATCGTGCGCCGCTCAGGAGCGACTTTCGCTGCGGCCTTCATGTCGGGAACGGCCTCAGCGACGGCGTTCACTTCAGGCAGATAGATCCTGAAGGTGGTTCCTTTGCCAACTTCGCTGTCTACCCAGATATAGCCGCCGCTTTGCTTGATTACGCCGTAAGCTGTGGCCAACCCGAGGCCGGTGCCTTTGCCCTTTTCTTTAGTCGTGAAGAACGGCTCAAAAATATGGGACTGCAACTCGGCGTCCATGCCACAACCTGTATCCGTAACCTTCAACATGGCATAGGGACCCGGAATTACGTAGGGATGGCGAAGCACCGTGGATCGATCCAATTCCCAGTTTCCGGTTTCGATGGTCAGCTTGCCGCCATTGGGCATGGCGTCCCGCGCGTTGACCACCAGATTGAGAATCACCTGTTCGATCTGGCTGCGGTCAGCTTTCACCGAACAATTGTTGGGCGAAAGCACGAGCTGCATCTCGATATTTTCACCTACCAACCGGCGGAGCATTTTCTCGATATCCTGGATGATCGTATTCAGGTTTAGAGTCCGCGGCTCCAAAACTTGCTTGCGGCTGAAAGCCAAAAGCTGCTGCGTGAGCGCGGCGGCGCGCTTGCCCGCGTTCTGAATCTCATCCACCGCCTCGCGGAAGGGATCGTCGGGCGGAATCCGCTCCTGTAGCGCTTCGCTATATCCGATAATCAATCCCAAGAGGTTGTTGAAGTCGTGCGCTACGCCTCCCGATAATCTGCCGATGGCTTCGAGTTTTTGAGAGCGATGAAGCTGCTCTTCCAGTTGCTTCCGCTCGGTGATGTCTCGATTGACGATCACCAGCTTTTCCACCACGCCGTCACGGTTCCGCACCACGCTGGCCGTCGATTCCAGCGTCAGCCATTGGCCTTCCTTATGGCGGATGCGATACTCCACCGTCCGGCCCATTCCCGTGCGCCGGGCGTCATTGGCGGCATCCTCGACCGCCTTGCGATCGTCGGCATGGATTTGCTCAAAGGCCGACGTCTCCCCCAATTCCTTCCGCGAATAACCCAGCCGTTTCTGGTAGGAAGGACTGTTGTAGAGCCGCCGGCCCTTCGTGTCTACGACGGCAATCATGTCCGCCGCATTCTCACTGATGAGGCGAAAAAGCTCCTCTTGTTCCGCCAACCGCTTGCGGAAGCGGGAGAGTTGCACCTGCTGGAAAACGACATAAACATCAAAAATCAAAATGATTCCAACCAGGGCGTGCACGGCAATGTCCGTATCGAAGGCGTAGGAGGCCCCGAGCTCCGGAATCATCGAAGGCAGCAAGAGACAAACGATTCCGGAGGTGAGGATTAGCGATACGGCAATTGCCGAGGAGGAAAGCCACCATTGGCGTCGCTCACTGCCGCGCCAATTGTCACGGAACAATTCCGCGGCATTACTGCCGAGACCAGAGGTGAATAACTTCATGGCTGCGTTGAATCGGCCTGGCGGGCCGCTTTACCGGCTAGTGCCGTTCCAACTTGTTTGAGCAAATCTATTACGGTGATCTCTCGGAAACGTTCGCTTGCGCGTTTGGCCAATCTAGTCGGAACGGCACTAGCAGCTATTGTCCCAGCGTCCGAAAGAACGACAAGGATTTCATTCTCGAAACGTGCTCGGCTGGTTATCGAGGAGAGGTAGGAAGCGGCTGGGCCACTTTATGCCGCCGCCTGCCGGCTGGCCTCGCACTATTTACGCCAGCCTTTGAAGCATCTCCCGGCCCATATTTTCGTCCACGATGCCTTTCCGCATGAGTTCCCTGACGAGTTCGTTCAACACGGACTCCCGGCCCGCCGCAGGATGGGGCGAATCTTCCCTCTCATCGATCCCCGTTTCCACGCCGCCCTGCCCGCTCAGTTCGCCTAGCCACTTCTTTAAACTGACGAGTTGCTGAGCATCCGGAGCTTCGAAGTGCAATCCCATGCCCATACCTGCCACCGAGTACACGACCGTGGCCTGGCTCTCGAACGATCGTTTCTCCCGGGTGATGCGCACCTTCACGCGAGTCTGTGCCGCGAACGGGCTCATGGAATCAATGTAGCATCCACCCTCGCTCAAATCCGCCGTCCGGCCTTGAATCCTTGTCTGTGACTCAGGCTCGAAAGCCTCTACGGTTCCCGTGAATGGATAGCGGGCATATTGGCGGCGCTCTGCCGGGTTGCGCTCGATTGTGCCCGGCGAAAGACTACCGATCACGCCGGGTGAAATTTTCAGGTCCCTGTTCAATGTGCTTGGCATATGCATTCTCCGATTTGAGATCGTTGCACCCGCAGGTCCACTCGCAGCCATTGGAAGGCTAAATGTTTCAATAACTTACAGCAGGCTTGAAAATATGGGATGGCAAGAAATGTTCACATCAGTCGTAAGTGTCCACACCGCGCACACCTAATTGGCCCCCCCGGGCGGTTGAACTCTACTCACCTTTGCACCGCTCATATAGACCGGCTGTACCAAATAGTTGGTCCTCAAGACCTATTGGTCAAAAGCAAAGGTTTGACGCAAAATAATTTGCCAATCTCCGGGGGGAGCGAAGTCCATGAGCCAGATTTTCGAGGCCCTGCGAAGGGCTGAAGACTTGGAAAGCGCGCGTAAACGGATGCAGGGCGCCGCGGAAACTGGTTCCATGGAGCGCCGGCGAGCCGAGCGGCGCCCGATCGCGGCGCTTATTCGAATTTATGGACATGGGCAGGGTTTGAACCCCTTTTTTGAGGAGAACCCCGTTCTTAACGCGAGCGGCACGGGCGCGCTGCTGCTCATGAGAACGCCTGTTGTAGCGGGACAAAAACTGCTCCTCATCAACGAGGCTGCCGAGCGGGTCCAGGAATGTCGGGTCGTGCGTACCTCATGCTGCGACTCGCAGGAACTCGAGGTAGCGGTAGAGTTTCTCACCCCGCAGCCGGAATTTTGGGATCGTTTGGGGGAGCAAGGCGAGGAATCGGGAATTGAGAAGCGCAAGCGTCCGCGTATCACCTTGCCGCGAGGAATGACTATCACCTGGCGAGGTCGCGGAGAATCCATCGTGTCCAGGGTGCAAACGATCAGCGCCGGCGGACTATCGATCGGCGCGCTCGAGCCGCCGCCGAATGGCGAGCTGCTTCATGTGTCCTTCGAAGTTCCTGCGGGCGAAGTCAGCGCCCATGCGATCGTGCGTCATTCACGTGATGGAGAGGGGATGGGGGTTGAGTTTGTCGGCATGTCGGATGAGGCCCGCGCCCGCCTCGACCTCTTGCTGCAAACACTTCTAGCGTGACGCGATTTGCTACTCTACGGGCCTCCCTGCGATTGCAGCAGGCGCTGCTCGGCCCAGTCCTCGGCCGCATGCATGGCTTCGTAGAGTTGATCAAAGCTCTCGATGGCGAAGAGCAGGCTGTGAATGCGGTCCACCCGGACCGGAGTTCTGAGGACCTCTTTCAGATCAAAATCCCTGACTTCGCAGCCGCCCTCGATAACATTGCTGCATTCGCCGTGCGAGCTGATCACCCCGCTGCCGTACACCTTGATGGCTCCGTCCTGGCGAATCAGGCCGAACTCAACCGTATACCAAAATAAGCGTCCCAGCTGCTCCAGTAGTTCCTGGTCGTTGATCCGCGCGCAAACACTCCCGTAGTGCTGCAAAAAATCCGCAAACACGCGATGCGCGTGCATGGGCACATGCCCAAAAACGTCGTGAAAGATGTCGGGTTCCGGGATGTATTCGAGCGAATCGCGGCTGCGCAGCCATGTTGTCGTGGGAAACATGCGCGCGGCCAGCATTTCAAAGAAGGCCTGGGCGGGAAGGAAGCCCCTTACTGCCGTCGTGCTCCATCCCGTTCTGGGCTTCAGTTGTGCCGTGATGGCCGCGAAGTTGGGAAGGCGATCCTCTCGAAGCTCGATGATCTCGTATCCCTCCCGATACTCCCGGCAGGCATGCGATTCGATCTGCGGGCGCCTGCGCCGCACCAGTTCCTGCCAAACCTCGTTCCGCCAGCATCGGTATGCTCCTTCTCTATATAGGATGAACCTGCGCGGAGGCACGGGCAAGCTCCCCGCGAAATCCCGTCGTCTTCATGTTACCGAGCGGCTTGTGTCCACGACCGCCACGCTGCTTTCCCGCGGCGCGGCGCAACTGCTTCAAAAGCCGTATCCACCAAAAGACCTCGCTAAAAAGATTCGGGACATTCTGGATAGCTGTGGCGCAAAAAACCGTTCTGCTTGAACTCCGTGCCACCTGTTTGAGCCTTTGTCACGTCTGTCGCGGCAGCCCTAGTGCCGTTCCAACTTGTTTGAGCAAATCGTCTTTCGTCTTGAACCGAACGAATAGACTTTTCGTCCCCTCAACGGCAGCCGGCCAGATGAATCGGATTCGTTCGGCTCTTGATTACGGCGATCTCTCGGAAACGTTCGTTTGCGCGTTTGGCCAATCTAGTTGGAACGGCACTAGATTCCGCAGGTACCCTCCGCTACCATGATTTCATGGCCAAGCCTTGGTCACGCAGGGAGCCCCGAGACGATGGCGATGCCACCGTCTTCCTCATTCTGATTTTGCTGGCGTCCCTGCCCTACCTTAACGCGCTCGCCAACAGCTTCGTCTATGACGACCGCCAGCAGATCCTGGAAAATCCATATGTCCACAGCTTTCGATATCTCGGCAGGGTTTTCGGCAGCAACGTCTGGAGCTTTCAAGGCGCGCAAGGAGTCAGCAACTATTACCGGCCGCTGATGACCCTGGCATATCTCCTCTGCTACAAAATCTTCGGCCAGCTGGCCTTCGGCTTCCATCTCATGAATTTGGTCCTGCACGTAGCGATCGTATTGCTGCTCTTTATCGTAACCGAACATCTTTTCCAGGATCCCCTGCTTGCGCTGATCGTCGCCGGCCTTTTCGCTTTGCACCCGATTCACACCGAATCGGTCGCCTGGATTGCGGGGATTACGGATCTCGAGCTGAGTTTCTTCTTCCTTCTGACATTTCTGCTTTATCTACGTCTCGCGGATAAGGGCCGCGAAACCACTCCACGAGCGATGTCTTACGTTGCGATGCTCCTAGCCTATTGCCTCGCCCTTCTCTCCAAGGAGCAGGCCCTGGTTTTGCCGGCTCTCGCTATCGTTTACGAGCATTTCTACCGTCCCGGCCGATCGGCGGTTCCGTTTCGCGGGAAGTTACGCCTTTATCTGCCCCTTTGTCTGACTGCGGTGGCATATGTTGTATTTCGGCTTTTGACCCTTGGCAGCTTCGCGCCATCCGCCGCCCGGCGTGCCATGCCGTGGAGCGCGGTCCTGCTGAACGCTATCGCGCTCGCCGGCTCCTATCTGGGGAAGCTTGTCTGGCCCACGCATCTTACTGCCTTCTATGTTTTCCACGAGATTCGGAACCTCCGCGACCCTCACGTTTTCGCGGGACTCTTGGCATTAACGTTATGTGCCGGATTGTTTGTTTGGCTCTGGCGTCACGCTCGTCCAATCTCGTTCGCCTTTCCCTGGATTGCCGCCACCCTCGCGCCTGCGCTGAATGCCCGCTGGATGCCCGCGCAGGTTTTCGCGGAGCGGTATCTCTATCTGCCCTCCATTGGCTTCTGTTGGCTGGTCGGATGGACTGCCGCAAAGCTCTGGCGCAGGACCCCAAGCGAACCGCGATCCGCTGGCAGCGTTCTCTTCCGGCAGGGCGTAGTGCTCGGACTGGCAGTCCTCGGCTGCCTCTATGCCATCCTCACGGTTGAACGGAATCGCGACTGGCGCACCGACGAAGTCCTTTATCGCCGCACACTCGAAGCCCAGCCCGACGCACAATTGATCCACACCAACCTCGGCGTGGTCTATTCGGACCGGGGCGATTGGGCCGCCGCCGAACGAGAATGGACTCTCGCCATGGGTCCCGGCCGGCCTTATGCCCCCACTCTGAATAATCTGGGCCTGCTGCGCAAGAATCAGAAGCGTTACGGCGAGGCCGCCGACCTCTTCGCTCAGGCCATTCACTCTCAACCCAAATATGTGGACCCTCACAAGCACCTCGCCGAAATCTATGCGGAAATGGGCCGCCTAGCCGACGCCGATCGCGAATTCCGGCAAGCCGTCTCTTTGGCGCCGCTGGATACCAGTGCGCGCAACAGCTACGGCCATTTTCTGCTTCGGCAAGGAAGGAACGCCGAGGCGCGAGAGCAATTCGCGCGTTCCGCCGAAGCGGATGCCAATTTCGAGGCCTGCGATAATCTCGGCGATCTCGATCTAGCCGCAGGCGATACGCGGAAGGCGCGGGCGGATTATCAAGCCGCGCTGGCGTTGAACAGCATCGACAATCGCGCTTATTTCGGACTCGCCGACATCGACGAGCGAGAAGGCCGCGTCGAGGATGCCCTTCGAGAATACCGCGCCGGGCTCGAAACCGATCCCCGAAACGCGGGTGCCCTCGCGGCCATGCAGCGTCTCGCCGGCGGCGCGTCTCGATAACCCTTCGATAATGGATAAAGCGCAGCGCCGTCTTAAGACCGACGAGATCGAGCGCCAGCTTGTCGTAGCGCTTTGTTCCCCGGCGCTCGACCACAAAACTCGTGGCGAAATCCTCCAGCGCCTTGCCGCCCATACATTTGCCAACCCCGATCACGAAGCTATCTTTCGAGTGCTCGTGAAAATACCTCGCGCCAAGAGCGGGCACATTCGAGAAACGCTCAGTGCGCGCCTCACGCGGCTGGGTTTCCCTGATATTGATGTCCAGCCAATATTTGAGCTTGCGCCGCCTTCGGCAGAGAGAATAACAATGCTTTTACAGCAGCTCAGCCGCTAGCTCCGCATTCGCGCAGACCATTCGGAAATCTCGGCCGTTACGCCACTCGTTTCATTATTATCGCCGACCCAATGCGGAGGGACGACGACAGCACGATCTACGCCAGCCGCGCCCATCTCCTAAAAGCGGGGGCGCTTTCGCTGACGGCCGACACGCGGCGCAACCCGACCTTTGCCTCGGCGTGCCGGGATGCTTGTTCTTGCCACCAAATGAAGCGCTGAGTATTCTAGCACCCGATCTCGGCGGAACCACTCGCGTGCATCCCCTGACAATCGCCATCGGCAATTACGGGCTCACCAAGCCTTTGAAGGATGGAAGCGTTCGCGTCGCTGATTTGAATCTCGAATACATTCAAGTCGATCCCATCGTTGCGGCGATGCGGCGCATGGTTCGCAGCCTCGATTTCGATATTTGTGAGATGGCCTTTACTACTTATCTTTGTGCTAAGGCTTACGGCAAGCCCGTCACCGCCATCCCGGTATTCCTCACCAGAAATTTCCATCACTGGGCCATCTTCTACAATGTCAACTCCGGAATTGCTAAACCGAAGGACTTGGAAGGCCGGACCGTGGGTGTCAATCGCGGCTACACGGTCACGACGGGCCTTTGGGCGCGGGGAATCCTCCAGACCGAATACGGCCTGGACCTGAACAAGATCACCTGGGCGCCCACCGACGACGAGCACGTAGCCGAATACAAAGCCCCGGCGAATGTTGATTATTCGTCTCGTGGAAAGCCGATTGCCGAGTTACTGCTTTCCGGCAAGATCGCCGCGGCAGTGGGTGACGTCCGCGTGAATTCCCCTGACATTCAGCCGCTCATCCCAGACGCTCGCAACGCAGCTTTTGCCTACTTCCGCAAAACAGGCGTGTACCCCATCAATCATGGGTTGGTGGTAAAGGACTCGCTTTTGAAAGCTGGGCCCGGATTGGCCCGGGAGCTCTTCCGTGCATTTCAGGCAGCGAAGAAAATTTACCTGGCCTGCCTGGACGCCGGTAAAAATCTCTCTCCTGCAGACGAAGCTGCCATCGCACTCAAAGAAGTGGTCGGAGATCCGTTTCCATTTGGCATCAACCGCAATCGAAAGGCCCTGGAGACAATCGTCCGATTCGCCCTCGATCAACAGGTGATTCCGAAAAAGTTTAGCATCGAAGAGCTTTTCGCTCCGGGTACGCTGGACTTGGAGTAAGGCGAAGCTTTTCTCGAGCGAACTCGCGAAAGCTAGCGTCCGGCGAGTTGCCGGCATTTGTCCAGCGCGGCGTAGCTTCGGGTGGGCGCAGCCATCAGAAACCGATATCCTTGCTTAAGGATCCGCTCGACATTATTGGAATCGACGTGAGGGTGCCCGACGGGAACGCCGCATTCCTCGCACCTCGCAACGATTTGCGCCATGGCTTCCACAACGGAGGGATGCTCGTATTGGCGCGGAAAACCGAGTTCCTGGCTCAAATCACCTTCTCCGATCAGGATCAGGCCTATTCCCGGAACACTCTTTAATATGTCGCCAAGGTTGGCGATTCCCTGTGTGTCTTCGATCATCAGAACTACAAGAATTTCGCCCTGCGGATGCAACGGCCACACATCGGCCTTGCGATAATATTCCTGCTGTGTAAGGCCCCAATAACGCGCGGCGGCCAGAGGCGCATCACCTCGCATCCCGGCCGGCTCGCTCAGCGCAGCCGTCTTCAATCGCGGATACCGGCATGCGGCGACAGCGTTGTAGGCTTGCTCGACGGTGCTGATGTGCGGCCATACGATGCCATACGCGCCTAAATCGAGCGCCTGCTTGGCGAGCCACTGGTTCTTTTCGTTTCCGTTTGGCGGAATGCGTACCAAAGGCGTGACGCCGGGTGCGATCGAACCAGACTCTGCGATCTGCCGCCGATTGAGCATGTACTGAAAGCAATCTCGCAGAATTCGTCCGTCCCATGGATTGTGCTCCATCTCAAAAACAATGGCGTCGTAACTGGAAATGCTGAATGCGAGTGCGGAATCGATTTCGGCGTTTGTAAAGGCCGCAAACGCTGGCTGCCCGCGCTCCAGCGCGCGGATGATGCCGTTCAGCCTTGGGAGTTCAGCCATTCCAAGCCTCCTCCGATCGCCCGATCAACGTTTGTGCATCCCGTGATCCATCCATAATTAGGCCATAAGTAGGCCATAAGTAGGAATGAGCGCGAGCATCGTAGCAGAGGCGCCCCCAAGCCCAAAATCAGCAAACAGGAATATTTGACAACCTCGGATTCCCTTCATAGCATGCGCCCTGCAGCGGAACATTCGTTGATCCAGGGGCGATCATGATTATCGATTGTCACGGGCACTACACGACGGCGCCGCGGGAATTGGAAGCCTATCGACAGCGACAGATCAGTGCGCTTAAAGATCCTTCGCGGTTTTCTTTCGAGCCTCCGAAGATCACCGACGATCAGATTCGCGAAAGTCTCGAAAATGCACAGCTGAAGTTCCAGCGGGAGCGCGGCACCGATCTCACCATCTTCTCGCCTCGTGCCATGGGCATGGGCCACCACATCGGAAACGCAAGCACGAGTTTGCAATGGTCGCGCGTTTGCAACGATTTGATCTGTAGGGTTTGCTCGCTTTATCCCGAAAATTTTGCCGGCGTCTGCCAGCTGCCACAGTCACCTGGTGTTCCGCCCGCCAACTGCATCGGCGAATTAGAGCGCTGCGTGGAAGAGCTCGGTTTCGTTGGCTGCAACCTGAATCCGGATCCTTCGGGCGGGCACTGGAGCGACCCGCCCCTGACGGACCGCTTCTGGTACCCGCTCTACCAAAAGATGGTAGAGCTTGACGTCCCCGCCATGATCCACGTCAGCGCCTCGTGCAATCCGAATTTTCACGCCACGGGCGCGCACTATCTGAATGGCGATACGACGGCATTTATGCAGTTCCTGACCTCAGACATTTTTAAGGATTTCCCCACGCTGAAGTTCATCATTCCTCATGGTGGCGGCGCGGTGCCCTACCATTGGGGCCGTTATCGCGGAATCGCGCAAGATTTGAAACGGCCTCCGCTTGGCGAACTCTTATTAAGAAACGTCTACTTTGATACCTGCGTATACCACCAGGCGGGCATAGACCTGCTGACTAAGGTTATCCCGATCGATAACATTCTTTTCGCTTCGGAGATGGTCGGCGCTGTAAAAAGCATCGATCCCGAGACCGGCCGCTATTTCGACGATACCAAGCGCTACATTGAGGCCGTTACATGGCTTCACGAAGAAGATAAGCGCAAGATCTACGAAGGCAATGCCCGCAATGTGTACAGCCGATTAACCGCCAAGCCATCAGTCACTAGGGCCAATCCCGCGCCATTGTAAAATGCAAAGTGGCCGCTGCGTCGAGAGGGTGCGTGCTCAGCGGATTCCAATCAACGGCCAATAAAAAGGAACGAGAAACAGCAGCACAAGCGACTCCACTACCGTCAGGACAAATCCGACTCGCAGCAAGTCCTTGGCCTCGAAGTACCCATAAGAATAGCCCCATTACTCCCGACTGGTACACGAAAATTTTTCCCCCGGCGGCGAATGCCCATACCAGCCCGAGCGGCAATGGATGAATTCCAGCCATTTTGGCAAAGTTCATCAGCGGAGGCACCGAAGTGGCCAGCATGGAGATCTCGTTACCCAGAAAAATGTGGTAAACGAAGGCGGTCCAATAAGGGACCAGCGCCATGGAGAATACGTTGGTCACCCACGGCCGCATCCACGCAAACATGACCTCGGTCATCGAACTTAAGGCATTGGTTCGGAGCAGCACTTCGCCCATGCTGATGGCCGTTGCCGTGAAAAATACCGGCAGATAATTGAGGCGCTTGAGATCTTCCAGATCCAGGATGCCCACGCCAGGCACACCTGCCAGAAGACCGACGCCGATGCCAATCACAGCCGGAGGAATATGATGAATCAGGTCCGTTGCCCATAAAGCGACAGCTAGGCACATCAACAGCAGCGCGTGTTTCTCCATTCGCGTCCAAGGACCCATCTTAGCCAGAGAATCCTCCAGAAATTCAACGCCCCCCTGGAGCGCCTCTCGTTCCGGTGGATAGAGCCACACCACGAGCCGCCAGATCACCAGCACGGTCACCACCACGCAAGGCAAAAAAGCCAGCAGCCATTGGCTCCAGTAAACTTCCACACCAGTCATCTTTTGGATCAGTCCGCGTCCAAGAATGGAAGCCGCCCCGGCGATCACCATTTTGTCGAATATTCCCGCGGTGTACGTCAGGGTAACGAAAATTCCGCGACCGACGTTGCTTCCCCGGCACAAGCCAAAAACATCCATTAACCCGACGGCCACCGCGGCCATAATCACTACGCATGCAATTCCCGACGGCACAAGCAGCGTCAGGAGCAAAGACGAAAGGATGAGACCGAGTAGCAGGTGTGAGTAATCTCCTCCCACACGGCGCATCACCAGATACGCCAGCCGGCGCGCCAAACCCGATTTAGAAGCCATCGAGCCGATCAACGCGGCGCCAAACAGAAACCAGGGAGTTTCATCTGCAAACCCGCTGAAGGCTGTCTCGAAATTGACGATTTTTAAAACCCAGAAGAGATAACATCCCGCCAAGCCGGTCAGCGCGTGCGGAAGCACTTCCGTAATCCACGCGATGATCATGAACGATGCCACCGCCAGCGCGTGCCGGGAGTTCATTGCGAGCGGTAGAGGTGAAAACCACAACCCAACAGGCGCGGCGATTGTCAGGACACCGCCGATCACTTTGCGGGCGGAAGGCACAGCCAGAGGCGCCGCTCGGACGGTTTGTTCCGTAGTGCCCACTACCGAGCTTGCCCTTCAGTCGCTTCCCTTGTTGCCGACGGAAGCTGAATCATATGCCTTTATTTTGACCGCCGGCCATCAGCATTCGAAGTTGGACTTTCTTGCGGGAAGAATTGTGGCACCAGAAAGCTCAAAACTCCATTCCTCACGCTGTCCGACACATAAATCTCCCCATCCTTCGGGTTCAGGGCCAGACCCACCGGGTGGATCAGGCCGCTAAAAGGACCGCGAATCATGGCCAGCGGCGCGACGTCTCCATTGTCTGTAATATTCCATACGCCCATGAAACCTAGAATCGGGTTAAGCCATGGATCGTCGGGTACCTCTTTCGCGTCGGCTCTCAGCGTGACTCCGTCATAAAGGTTCTGATGGAAATGATTGGAAGCCGCCAAAAAAATCCGGCCCTGGTAAAATTCCATTTGCCAAGGCTCATCCGTTATGCCGGTTTTCGGTCCTGCAATTCGGCCGCGGGGCGCTGCGTCTCCATTGTCCGTACGATTGAAAATCAGGATTTCGTGCGTATTCGCGACGGCCAGCAGATTTCTGTCTGGATCGACGGCGAGTCCCACAATATGACCCAGCTCGGTTTTCGGCCCCTCGATGACCCGAACCGGCGTGGCATCTCCGTTGGCATCCCAGCGGAAGATGTTGATGCGCCTTCCCGTAAGGCTCGCAACGAGAATCTCTCGATTCTGCAAATCCAAACTCACGGCGTGCGGTGTGACCAACCGCGTGTGCGGCCCCTGAATCACGCGCAGTGGATGCTCGGAACCGGCAGCGGCGGCGCGGAACACCAGGATCGCATCCGTCAATGCGTTCGGCACTACGATTTCATCTCGCGTGGGATCGTAGGCAAGTCCGTGAATCGTCCGCCCCAGCAGCGTATTCTGCCCCGTGATGAGTCGCGTCGGCGCTGCAACTCCGTTTGCCAGCCTGGCAAACACCGCGATGCGCGGCTGCGTCACTCAATTCGGCACCAAAAGCTGGTCCCGTTTCGAGTCATACGCAAGCGCCATGGGATTCCCGAATCCAGGCGTGGGGGTTCCCGCGGGAGCGCTCCGGATGATCCGCTTGGGCGCCACGTTGCCGCGCGCTCCGCTCTCAAATGCCAGAGCGGAATGATCGCCCCAATTCGATACCCAAATTTCGCCTTTCTGCGGATCAACGGCAACGCCCATAGGATGATTGATGCCGGTTCGATCGCCGCGAATCACGCGTAGCGGCGCGGCGTCACCGTCGTTATTCCGGCCAAAGATCAAAACCGAGCTGTCGCCGTTATTTGCAGCCACGATCGTGTCATGTTGCGCGTCGTACGCGATCCCCATGGGCCAATCCAAGCCCGTCCTGGAGCCCTGAATGACACGCAGCGGCTTCGCATCGTTTTTTGCGTTGGCCGCAAAAATCCGAATGGAAGGAGGACGCGACTCGCCCGCCTCGGCTTCGTCTTCGACGACGAACGACGGCGAACAGCCGCCTCCCGTGTTTTTCACGACTCCCCGGAAATTTCCGTGATTGGCGACGCCGATCTCATTGTGCGATTCATCCCAATAGATTCCGTGCGGGTCGGCCAAACCGGTCTCTCGCCCGCGTACGATTCTCACCGGGGCCTCCACGCCTTTCACTTGCCGCCGGTAGAAGACAATTGTGTTTTGGACTTCTACTGTGACCGCGATCTGATCGGCGAGATTGCCCAGCGCCAAGCCCCACGCCTGATGCGGAACCGAAAATACGCGCGCAGGTTTCTCATTGCCCGAGGCGCCATAGGGCATCACCACGACCGTATCCTCGATGTCGTTATTTGCCGTATAAATTTCTTCATGCTGGGGATCGAGGATAATTCCCGCAATCATCCCCAGAAAAGTATTCGGGCCGGCGATCTGACGTATCGGAAGGCTCGCTTGGCCTTGGCTCGCTCCCCCTGGGCTCACTCCGGCGCGATCGTAAAGCAGGAGGCTCTTGCGGTTCGGATCGCTCATCGCCACAATCCCGTTTGCAGCGTCTACGGCGATGCCGTTGAACGCAGGATATGGGTCCGCGATCATCCTGATGGGAGGTATATCCGCAGGAGCTGGTTTGGTGGATTGACTCTCCTGGGGTGCGGTTTGCGATAGCGCGGCGGCCGTTGCGAGCAGCGCCAACCCCAGCGCGCCCAGCGCGCATCCGGCGCCTAGTGCCGTTCCAACTATTTGGGCCAAGTGCTTCGCCCTGACGACGCAAAAGTTCAACAAGGTCGCGGACAGGCATCCTTTGGCGAGACAAGTTGGAACGGCACTAGCTTGCTGATCATTGCTTCTTTGCGGGGAAGAATTCGGGCATATAGTACGAATACATCCCATTCGACACGCTGTCGATCGTATAGACTTCACGGTTTCCGGGATTTAGGGCCACGCCCGCGGGCCATACCATTTCGCTTGCCGGTCCCTTGATTACGCCGCGCGGCGGCACGTCCCCGTTATCATTGATGTCCCACACGCCGATGAATCCAGACTTCTCGGGATTCCATGGCGAAGGCGAGGCGTCTGCAAATCTGTACGATTCGGTGTTATTCTTCACCGCCACGAAGATCTTGCCCTGCTCGGGATCAACCTCCACCTGCCGGATGCGGATAATGCCGGATTTCGGTCCGGCGATGATCGCGCGCGGCGCCACGTCGCCATTGTCGGTGCGGTTGAAGATGAAAACTCCCGTGGTTCCCTTCCCGCTGCGGCTCGCAACCACCAGCAGGTTCCGAACGGGATCGACCGTCACGCCGCGCACCTCGTCCAGCCCGGTTTTTGCTCCGCGTATCGTCCTCAGCGGCGCCACGTCTCCATTCGCCTCTCTCGCAAAGAACATGACGTCTTGTGCGACGTCCTCGCCGACCACGATTTCGTTATTCTTCACGTCCACGTTCACTGTCTCCGGGCGCAGGATGCGCGTGTGTGGTCCCTGAATGATGCGTATCGGCGCCTCTTCCCCCGTAGCTCCCGCTCGAAACACAAGAACGGCTCCCGCCAGATGTACCGGCACGATGATTTCGTCGTGCACGGAATCGTACGCGATCCCGTGCATCGTACGGCTCAGCTTCGTACCTTGCCCCTCGATTACCCTTACCGGTCCTTCGTTTCCGTTTGCCAGCCTGGCAAACACCAGTATCCTGGGTACGCTCACTCAATTCGGAACGAGAATCTGCCCGCGCTTGGAGTCGTAGGCAATGGCTCCTGGATTGCCGAAGCCCACTGCGGGTGTTCCCGCGGGAGCGTTGCGTAACACGCGCTTGGGCGCCACATTGCCGCTCGCTGTGCGAGCGAACACCACCGCGGTATGATCCCGATAATTCGTCACCCACAATTCGTCATTCTTGACGTCAATGGCCACTCCCATCGGACCCAAAACTCCGGTCCGATCGCCCTTGATCACCCGCACCGGTGCCGCATTGCCCTCAGCATTTCGGCGGAAAACCAGAATCGAATTCGCGCCGTAATTGGCCACCGCGATTTCGTCATGCATCGCGTCCAGGCCGATTCCCATCGGCCAGTTCAGCTGGGTCTGCGCGCCTTGAATTTTTCGAGTGGGCTTATCGTCGCCTTTGGCTTCGATGGCATAAGTATTGATGGATGGCAGAGCGAAATGACCGCCCCTGAGCCCACCTTGGGCCTCTTCCTCTTCACGCGTCAGCGGAGCCCAATTCCCATGGTTCGCCACGAGCATTTCGTTGTGACCGGGATCGACAGCGATTCCATGGGGATCGGCCAACTCGGTTTCCGGACCGCGAAGCACCCGCAGCGGTGCTTCGCTGCCGCTGGCTTCGCGCCGGTAGACCACCACGGTGTTGGGGTGCTCAATGGAAACCGCGACCTCTTGTCGCACGGGATTAAACGCCACACCCCAGGCCCCGTGTGGCACCGAGAGCACGCGCGTCGGTTTGATGTTCCCTTCCACGCCGTATGGGAACACCTCCATGCGGTCCCCAATATCGTTGTTTACGGCAAATACCTCGCGGTCGGCGGTATCGAGCGAGATCCCGGCAACAAACATCATGCCCGTCCGTGGACCTCGGATCACCCGCTCTGGATTCGCGATTTGCGCCGAGTTGCTTCCGGCGCTCCGGCCGTAGAAGAAGATCGCGCCTCTGTTGGAATCGCTCACCACTACCTGATTCGCGTCGGGATCGACCGCGACACTATGGAGACTTGCGTAAGCATCGGCCACCGAACGCGCCGGAGCAATGTCTCCCCCAAGCGGGGCAGTTTCGGCCTGCGAGGGCGAAGCAGAATGGGTCCCTCGCTGCTGGCTCTGCCTCCAAGCCGTCATCGCCATTGCCAATTCCGTTGTGTCGGCGCAGCTATCGTCCTCGTCCCTTGCATCATCGGCGGCCACGCTCGCTTGGGATCCGTAAGGAAAAATAGAGGGGGCGGCGCGGAAGAGCAGGTTGAAACAGCCCGCAATAAACAGGAGCGCAGCGCCAGCGCTCACGAGCCAAGCCGTTTGCTTTTCGGGCAGAGCCATTGATCTCCTATTTCCGCCGTGCAGGAGCAGTCAGATGAATCGCTTTACTGCAAACTCGAACAGCGCATTCTAAACCGGAATCAGGTTCCGGGCTCACAGATAATAGTCCTGCATCATTTGCCAGCGCTCGTGGTTCATCCTTCCCTGTCCGGCGGGTTCTACTGCTTCTCTGGCCTGAAGTATGGCAGCGCTTCTTTCCGCTGACATTACAGGCAATTTTGTCAGAGAAGCCGCCCGTAACATCGTCTCCGCCACCTTCTCCAGCCTATATGCGGTCACGCACACGTAGGCGATGTCCGTTCCGGCCACGACACTGCCATGATTTTTCAGCAGCAGGGCTCCCCTGCTACCGAGTCCCCGCGCAACTTCATCGCCCAGCTCCGGTGTGGAAATGCTCACGGCGCCATTGTCCAGCACCGCAAGCCGCCCCGCGAATGCCGCGCAATCCTGATCCAGCGGCTCCACGGCAATACCCAATGCGGCCATGAGTGTGGAAGCACTGGGGTGAGCGTGTAGCACGCACTGAACATCTGGACGCGCAGCATAAATCTGCGCGTGAATCGGCCATTCGCGCACGGCGCTGCGCTCGCTTGGAGCTCCATCCACACGCTTGCCGTTGAAATCGATGACGATCAGGTCTTGGGGTTGTAGCCCTCGCCAGCTCACTGGCCGCGGCTTGATCAAAATCCGTCGTTCGTCCAGGCGGACACTCAGATGTCCGCCGAGACCATCTCCCGCTGCCTTGACCGCGTACAGTACTCTGCAAGCCTGCACCAGCTCTTCGCGGAGGCCCGATTCACGAAGACTCGAGTCGGTGCATGGCGCCTTCGCGTTCACCTAGACCTCGGCCTTCATTAATTCCCGCGCGCCTTCGTCGAACTCCACATCCCGCTTCAAGAGCAGCGAGGCGGAGCGCACCCAGTACACGTCGCCATGGCGCGCCGTGAATGGTTCGCGCCCCTGGCCAAGTTCTCGGATTTCCTGAAGTAGCAAGCGTCGCGCCGCAATGATGGCGGTGTCGCTGGTACCCAGGCGTTCCCGCGTGCGGTCGACCACCGGCCCCATGCTCTCCTGAATCGCCTGATCCTGGGACGCAAACCCGTGGATGCCGGTCATGTTCGCGGTCCGCTGTTTCTCGCGGTCTAACAGGTACCGATTTTCTTTGTTACGCACGGGCCGGAAAGTAACCGGATCAACTTGGGCATGCACGAAGGTTTCATCCCGGATCGTCTTCCACTCCTCTGCGGAAAGCGGCGCCTCAGGATTCCAGCTGATCGTCCAAACCCAGCAAGTCTGGTCGTCGCGCGGCACCCAGCAGTGCCCGTGAATTGCCAGGCCCTTCTCGTACGGAATCATGGTGTGGCTGGGAAGAAGGAACTGCGTTAGCCGCCAATAATACCTGTCTTCTTCGGCATTACGCCGCACTCCAATGACCAAGCCGTAGTCCGTTTTCTTCACCGTGAAGCGCGGCGCCTTGTCCAACAGATGATATTTCGCCCGCAGAGTGCCGCTATTTTTTACTCTTTCCACGTACGAGTCGGTCACGCGAAACGCGTCCAGGCTGGCATGAAGAAAATTCGAGTGGCTGGAATCGATGCCGCCTTCAATCGCTTGCAGGTAATTCGTCTCCTGGAGGCGTTTGGAGACATAGCGCTGATTGTCCGCAACGCGCGCCCACTCCAGCTTGGGCAATTCGGGTTCCTGCCCCCGAGGGCCCATATACGCCCAGACCAAGCCTCCATATTCGCGCGTGGGGTACGCCGTGGTGCGCAACTTGTTTCCGAATCCGTACTCCGCAGGCTCGTTGGGCATGTCCACGCACGTGCCGCTTACGTCGAACTTCCATCCGTGATACACGCACCTCAAACCGCACTCTTCGTTGCGCCCCCAAAAGAGGCTGGCTCGGCGATGCGCGCAAAACTCGTCGATCAAGCCTACCCGGCCGTTCGTGTCGCGGAACGCCAGGAGATCTTCCCCGAGCAGTCGGACTCGAACCGGGGGGCAGTCAGGAGTCGGCACCTCTGTTGGCAGCAATACAGGCAGCCAGAATCGGCGGAAGTACTCCCCTGTGGGCGTCCCCGCATTGGTTTGAGTCAGCAGCTCATTTTCTTCTCTTGAGAGCATTTAGCGTTCCCGTTCTAGCCTACAGAGCCCTTGTAGCCCAGGGCACGCCGGTTTGTGGCGGCCCTGGGGTATTTCGTAGCGCCGGCTTCCAGCCGGCATCCGTGCTTGGCGCTTCTTGCTCCTCGATCTACAGAAAGCCCTCCAGAACCGTGGCTGCGGCTCCCGGCCGGCGGTCTGCCACCAGATCGTGAGCCTGATGTGCGCCGGCGTGCAGTCGCTTCACTGCATCCCGCAGGCTGGAAGCCGGCTCATTCACCACAAAAAAACCCGTGATCGTCCAGATGGCGTCCAGTTCGGCCTCGCGGTAGACCAGATGTTCAAACGAGGTGGATGCTTTCAGGTGCGCAATCACGTTCCGCAACGTGTCCGGCGAAAAATCCTTCACGCTTACGATGTGTGCCGGGTTCACTTCCTGTGGGGCAGATGTGCGATTTTGCCCGTTCTGCGCCATAGTCAGGGCGTCGCCTCCGGTGCGGCTTCCATACTAGGACTAAACGCCTGGGCCAGGCAACCGCCGGCCATCTTCGGCGCTGGGTCAGTTCCCGATAACCCGACTTATCAGGCCCAATCCATCCTAATGACGTCGCTTGTATTTCCAGCGGTGAATCAACGAGCCAAGAAAGTAATACCAAGCCAAAATAAACAGAGGGACAGAAATCATGAAGCTTGAAACTTCACTGATTCCCAGTCGCCCTAGGCCGGACACGACGATTGCGCCAGCAGCGAACGCAGGGAGCGCGGAAGCGAGCAGTAACTTATCTATCCATCCGGGGTCCACCCAGATGTTTCTGAGGTCCCACCCTGTTGATACTGGCGAATGCGGCTTCTTGTCCAAGGGATCAGAGTCCAAACGAATACTTGACCACCAAAAGTACCGACTAGGAGAGCCTAAGGCACGATGGATGCGCAGAGACCTGTAGGTGACCCCCGCAAAGAGGATGAGACCAATAAAAGGTAGGGCCAATCTCCAGCGCATTTGCACCTGTGAAGTGAGACACCGCTACTGCCACCTTTGTTCCAGAATTCTAGAAACGCTCGTCCAATGCGATACAGGTACGGCATTTACAACCGCCAAGTCCCTAAGTAACGGGATTTTCGGTAAGTGCTATTGAGGCCGCGTACATTCCGAAAATCCGACTTCTCAGAACTTGGCGAGATGGCCTTCCCGGGCCCCGCATCGTCTTGTGGTAGCATCCATGGCTCACAATTGCGGCGGAAGGGCACACTGGACAAGATGGCATTGATTTCCGTGACGCGTTTGCGAGTTCGATCCTTCAGCTATCTTCCGCAGTTCTTATGGGACACATTCAAGTCCATGCGCCAGGTGGAGCGCAGCTCTGGCTTTCTCGGCGGCAGGCTATTAGTCAACGCCAAGAGGGTTTTTTGGACCATGACGGCTTGGAAGGATGAGGCGGCGATGAATGCCTATCGCACTGGCGGCGCACATCGCAACGCTATGCCCAAGCTGCTCAACTGGTGCGACGAGGCCGCTGTCGTGCATTGGACCCAGGAATCCTCGGAGGTCCCCTTTTGGCATGAGGCACAACAACACATAGCCAAAGAAGGGAAAACGTCCAAGGTAAACCATCCCTCGTCCGCCCAGGCGTCGAATCACATTCCAGGGCCGGAACCAAGCCACATTCAGAGAAAACTGAAACCCGTCCTCAAAGTTTGAGATTACCGTATTACCGTTACGGCGCTCGATTGTGCCTCCGGTTTGACGCTCGCGGTAAAACGATCATCCGACTAGCTCCGGTTTTCGGTCCCGCAGTTGCTTCCGGGATCCCGGGAATGCGGAATCCACCGGACTCCAGAAAACCGGAGATGGGTCGTCCCGAGCGATCCGCCTCGGGCGGAGAGCGAGGCGCGCAGTTTGCGCTCCGGACGCCTTTGCGGAGGATCTCTCTTGCTACGTTGATCTCCTTTACTCGTGCGGTAAAATAGATATACGCCCGCTCCGGATGAACTCGTGGGGCATGCCGGGCGGTTCCGGTTTTTTGTAGCGCCGGCATCTTGCCGGCATCCCGTGCTGATGAATCTGTCGGGGGCGCGGCCCCGGATGACTTGCCGGGGCTGCACAAGCCCGCGGGCGTCGTCGCGATTTGAAGCTGTCATCCCGAGGCCCGACCGGGGCCCCCAGCGCGTGCCGCTTTTGCGCGTGCTGGGGTTGGAAGGCCGAGGGATCTGCAGTTCGCCCCTAAGGTGTAACTATCGACCGAGGCGGCCTGTCCTTCTGGTGTGAGGTACTGGCGTCGTTCTAATGGTGTTGGCGATCCTCGCCAAAAAATTGGCGATGCGACCAGCATCGCCATCCCGAGCGAACATCGGGAGCGAGGGATCTCTCTCATAGCAGTTTATGTGTCGTAGACTCGGCGCTCGCAAAAAATTAGTCCTCCTCGACCGAAGGCACCGCCAGTCGCTCCTATTTCGAATGCAGTGGCATCCATTTCCGTTTCAAGGGCGCGCGGAGCCGATCCGAGGTGGCGGTTCGCTAAACTATTTAGAATGATATTCTTGCAACATAAGTAGGGATAAGTGGCCTGGAATGATATCCTTGCAAAAATACCGGGGGGGGCGGGGGTACCCTAAAGTAATGCATTAAGTTTCTTCCCTTTCGTCGGGAACTTTGGCGCAAGTAGTAGGAACACTGCCCAGATAGAACAGCATGGGTCTGACGAGAGGCTGTCGAGCACGCTTGTAAGGTCCTGATTTCGTGACTATAGTAACTGCATTGGAGTGCGCTGCTTCCAATCGAGCGACGAAAATTCCCAGTGTGTGTTCGCAAACTGATTTCGAGGTGATTCGTGGCTTCAGCTAACCCGGCGTGGCGCTCCTCAGCCTTGCGCCCCACGCTGTTGAGATTGATCGTGTTTTCCGGTGCCCTAGCCTTTTGCTTCTTTGCATTTTCGGGGCGGCGAGCGCCGGTTATCCTCACCTATCCCCCCAGTCCCGTTGCGCGGCTGGCCATTGATCCCGCAGGCGATATGTGCACCTGGTGGGGAGACAGCGGGCCGGACGTCTTGGCTGATCCCCAGAACGATAGCAGCACGATCACCGAAGGACAGCTTCCTCCAGTTCGTTACGTGATCGATCCCTATCCAACCTTCAACGGCATCGTCCTGGATACGCGCGGCAATCGCGTTCTTATGAGTGACGAGAACCGCAAGAGCGTCCTCACCTACGAGCGTTCGGCCGGCGGCAACTCATCGGCTGTGACATCGCCCATGTGGCAGATTATCGGCCCGCAAACCGAGGTCGGTTTCATTGCGGGGGTCGAAGTTGATCCGGAGCGCCGGGAAATTTATGCCGTGAATAATGACGTCGAGGATCGCATCGCGGTTTTCGATTACGATGCAAATGGCAATCTCAAGCCTAAGCGTCATTTATACGTCCCCCACCAAAGCTGGGGAATTTCCCTGAATGGCTCGCGCGGAGAAATGGTCATCTCGGTTCAGCAGCTCAGCATGCTCGCCGTATACCGCCGCGACGCCAACGGCATGGATGCGCCGCTCCGCATCATCAAGGGATCTCATGCGAATCTGGCGGACCCTCACGGGGTGCGCTGGGATGCAGGTCATCACGAGATTATTGTGGCAAGCCACGGCAATTCGACGGAGATCGCGCCCTATACGGCTTACGACGCGCAGCAGACATCGGCTCGCGAGGAGAATATCCTGGGCGGACAATTTGTCCCGCCTTCCATCAACGTCTTCGATGAAACGGCCAGCGGCGATGCAAAGCCCGTCCGCACGATTCAGGGGCCAAATACAAAGCTGAACTGGCCCATGGGAATTGATCTCGATGCCATGCACGACGAAATCGCCGTCGCCAACAATGGCGACAACTCCGTTCTCGTATTTCGCCGCACGGCGCAGGGCAACGTCGCTCCGGTGCGCGTGATTCGCGGCGCTAAAACGGGCCTTTCCAGCCCCATGGGCGTAGCCATTGATCCTGAGCACAACGAACTGTGGGTGGCGAACTACGGAGACCACACGGCGCTGGTTTTTGCGCGCGATGCTGCTGGCGATATCGCGCCCAAGCGAATCATCCGCAACGCCCCTGCGGGTACGCCAACCGGTGGGTTCGGTAATCCCTATGCCGTAGCGTATGACTCCAAGCGCGATCAACTCTTGGTTCCGAATTGAGTGAGCCAGCCGCGCATCGCGGTGTTTGCCAGGTCGGCAAACGGCAATTCAAATCCAGTGAGGATTATCGCCGGGCAGTCTACGCGCTTGAGCCGAACCATGCATGGAATCGCTTACGACGTGACGCATGACGAAGTAGTGGTCCCGGTCGCACTCGCCGATGCCGTTCTGGTGTTCCGCGGCGGCGCCGATGGGTCGGAGGCGCCCATTCGCGTCATCCAGGGAACGAAGACGCAGATGATCCGGCCGCATACCGTTACCGTGGATGAGCAGAACAACGAAATTATCGTCGGGGATTCCAGCGGGCGCAGCATCCTGGTTTTCGATCGGAATGCGAACGGAAACGTGCCGCCCAAGCGCATCATTCAAGGTCCTCGCACCGGCTTGTTGTTCGTTGTCGGCGTTGCCGTCGACCCGATTCACGACCGTCTCATTGCGGCCAGCGCCGCAAGCGTGCCCGGTAGAAAGACGGGCCTGTTTATTTTCGGGCGGACCGATCAAGGCGATGTGGCTCCGCGAGCAGTGATCGCCGGCCCCAAGACGGGAATCGTGCGGCCCTGGCAGCTTGCCGCCGATGCGCAGCAAGGCAAGATTTTCGTCGCTGCAATCAACAATGAGAGCCATCCACCCTACGAATTGGAAAAACCCAGGGCCGACTTGCCTCATGATGTCCAGTTGCCATCGCCCTGGAACAGCGGCGCTCTCGGATTTATCGGCGTTTGGGATATAAACGACGACGGAGATGTGCCGCCGCGCGCGATGATCAAAGGGGACAACACGTTTTTGGTTCATCCCGGTGGAGTGGCCATTGATCCCAAGGACGGCGAAGTTTTCGCCACCGATAGCATTCGCAATGGATTATTCAGTTTCCTGGCGCCGAATCTTTTTCCGGAGCGTCCCCGATCCCAATCAACCTTGGGAAACGGAACGACTCGGACGGCGCGATAGGAATTTGCAAGCACATCCCATTTTCTTAAGGGAGCGAACGTATGATGAATTTCCGGCGCGGGATTGCAAACGCGGCGCGTCAATTTTCTATGCTCAGGTCTAATGCCAACAAAGGGGTGGATCTCACACGAACCGCGGCGATCTGGTTGGGCACGGCTTCCCTTGTGCTCTGCGCCGTTCTGCTGTTCTCCCAATCCAAGCCGAGTTCTCAACCGCAGTCATCTACTTCGGCCTCACCGAACACATTGACGGACGCGCAAATGTCCAAGATGAGCTCGGATGAGCTCGCCCACTATGTCTTCGAGCACCACGGCTGCGATAATTGTCATACGCTGGGCGCAAGCGGGAAGCTCGGTTTCACGGAACGCGGCAAGCAGGTGGGCAAGGGATTTGAAGGGTGCATCTCTCTGCTCACCTCGATGAACGTAATCGCCCAGGTGCAATCAGTGGATCGCACGGCGGAGGAAAAACAGAAGGCCGCCCGGTTTAAGGAGTTCGGTTGCACCACCTGCCATCAGATCACGCCGGGGAAACTGGGACTCACAAGTTACGGGACCAAGCTCAAATCTCTGCACCTGGCCTGCACCGATGTTGAGAGGATCCTGGCCCAGCAGCGCTGATTTTATTTGGCCGCGGCCCTCGATAGAACATCCTCATCCATCGGCTCCAGCTTCATAATCGAAGCGCCGTGGTTGTTGCCCACCCAAAATGTTACGGGCGTGGTTGAATTGTCCACGAAGACACGCCGAATGTTGGTCTGCTGCGGCAGCAGATATTCCGTGACCTCTCCATTGTTGGGGTTAAGCCGGATAATGCGGTCGGTAAACATCGAGCCCGTCCAGACGTCGCCGTTCTTGTCCGCCACCGCCTGGTAGGGCGCGCTCCAAGGAGTGGGAACCTTCCATTCCTGGATCTTCTCCGTCTTGGGATCGAACATCGCGACGGCATTTGCGCCGTATTCGGCAAACCACAAACGGTCCTGCGCGTCGACCATACCTCGGCGCGGCCGGGAATCTCGCGTTGGCGTGGGATAAACCTTGAACTCTTTCGTCTTCGCATCGATCCGGCCGATATTGTCAGCCGCGAAATCGAGCAGATAGAGATCGTTTTCATGGTTCGCCGGGATGCCGTACGCATTGATGTTGCGGCCCGCGCCGGGTATCGCAAACGTGCCCAGGTTCTCGTATGTGCCTGTCTTGAGATCCAGCCGCAGGATGGAATGGTCGTCCTGATTGTTCGTCCAAACCTCGCCGTCCACATAGGAATAAGTCGGCATCACCATCGATTCCTGGGTGTGATCTTTTTGCAGTTCCTTGGGGAGCGGGAATGCCTCAACTTTTTCCGTCTTCCTGTCGAATTTCGCGATCCCTCCCTGATACATCATGGCCAGCCACGGATTTTCATCTTTATCGAGCTGCAGCTCGAGCGAACCCTTCGGAAATCCCTGTTTCAGTAAGGGAATGGGATATTCCGTCGCCTGGCCGGTTTTTGGGTCGAGCTTTCCCACGAATTCGTCGGCGAAATCCGAATACCACACTGTGCCGCCCGAGTCGACCACCACGTCGTGTGGCTGGGCCACCTTCCGCGGCAGATCATATTCCGTGATGATGACGCGCGTGGCCTTCGCCCTGGGCCGCGGCAGCGTCTTGAGCGAATAATCCCACCTCTCGGTCGAACTCAAGTTCGTCGTGGCCAGCCAGTCGGCGATAGGCTGAAGATTGCCTCGAGGACCCCCGCCCCGCGCGCCGCCCGCCAGCAGTTGCGGATGCGCCGGAGTGCTGCCCTGGGAGTAAAGGCTCATGCGCTGGATGACCTGCATGAATTCATCGGCAGTGTGAGTGGATCGCGCGATGCGTTCGAGAGTGTGGCAGCCCGTGCAGTCGAGGAGAAACCTCTTCTGCGCGTCGGTTCCCGGCATGCTCGTGAGCCACTCCGCGTTGTTCAACTGTGCGGCAAGATTCTTTGCCGGGCGGAGCTTGATATCCGCTGTCGCGCTGGTCCCTGGCGTCACTTCCACGGTCTTGGGGCCATCCATCTCGTACCCGACGGCGCGGATTTTAAGCGAATACTGCCCCGGCCCCAGCTTCGAACTCGGAAAGCTATAGCGGCCGCTACCGTCGGTGAATACGTCTATGGTGATCGTGGAGCCGTCTTTTTTGGCGCCGACCACCACACCTTCCATTGCCCCTTCCTTCTCCGAGCTCACTTGCCCGGTCAAGGCGATGCCAGAGGAATTTGCCGCCTTGATCAAACGTGGCGCAGACAAAAATGTGCCGAGTACCACGATCGCGATGCCGGCCAAAAGCGCTGTCTTGGACATAAGATCTCACCTCGAAATTCCGTTTGCCTGTTCCAGAATTTCTGTTTTGACCTCTCGATTGACACTAAAGTATCACCTAAGGCCTTCGGCAAACAATGCCGGGGATTCCCGGTTTGTGAGTCAGAGTCGTTGAACCTGGCAGACACGTGTACCAAAATGAAGCAAGCACGCCAAAGCGTCCATAAATGAACCCCATTTTCCTGAAGTCATTTCTCACGCCATTGGAAGCAGAAGCCCTGCTTGCTTCCGTTCAGTGTTTGGCTTGGACGCGCGGTCAGTTCCGGGGCCGCTCTGTTCCCCGAGAGGAAGTCTGGATAGGCCCCTACGCCTACAAGTTTTCGGGCCGTACGCTCGAGCCCGCCGGCTGGACAGCGGAAATCGCAGCAATCAGGGGCAAGATTCAGGCGCAGTACGGCGGCGATTACAATAGCGTGCTGCTCAATCGGTACGCGAATGCTCAGGATAGCGTCTCCTGGCATTCCGATGATGAGCCGGAGATGGATTCAGCGCACCCCATCGCATCGCTTAGCCTGGGGGCTTCGCGCGCATTCTTAGTCCGCCCGATTGCCAGCAAGCACGCTGTGCAGACCTACGTCCTTACTTCTGAAAGTCTGCTCGTGATGCCCGCTGGATTCCAACAGAAATACCAGCACTGCGTGCCAAAATCGAAGATAGCGTGTGGCACTCGCGTTAATCTGACGTTTCGCCGAATGAAGTTAGCAGAGGACTAAGGCTTCTAGCCGCGCAGCGCGGCGATTAGGCAGAATCCGTCGCGGCTTTGGCGGCGGGTCGAGCAAAAGTAAGCTCCAGTAATCTCTGCCGAAGCGCCTCGCCGGCATCCGTAAAAACTTCATTGCAGGTGTGACGCAGGCGCTGCTCGGCCGCGCGAACAATCGTTTCCAGGAGTTCACTTGATTCCTGGCTGAATTTGCCGATCGTTTCTTGCAGGGATAAACGGGAAACTTGCTCGAGCCGCATCTCGTGAGCCTGGATGGCCTGATCGCCCAGTTGAGAGATCACCTCGCTCAATCTGTTTTCCTGGGACAGCGTTTCCGCGCGAACTGCCTCGAGAATGGAGTTTGCCTCGTTCCGCAGATTCTCGCCGGCTCTGTTCAGCGTCGCCTGTACATCCTCCGCAAAGGCGGCGCCCAGCCGCGATGTGAGCTGTTCCCCTTCCGCATCCATGGCGGCGCGGATCTCTTGGCGCTGCGTTTCGATAAATGCCGAGATTTGCCCGCTCGCGGCCTCCACCTTGGCCGAGAATTCTCGAAGTTCAGTCTCGGCTTTTTCTCTGACGTCATCGGAAGCCGCGTTCAGCCCTTTTTCCAGCGCGGCCTGCATGCGTATCTGGGCTTTCTTCTCGCACCATTCCGAAACCTTGAAGAGAGAGCCAAAGGTAGTATAGGTCGTGTCCGTAGCTTTATCCTCGAGCTGTGCGATCCACTTGGCCGCAACCGCCCGGCCAGATTCCTCCATCTGCCGCTCCGAATTGGCGATCAACTCCTGTATGAAGTTCTGCATTCGCCCTGAGGCGCCTTCCAGGGCGTGCTCCGAAATCCTGCCGAGGTTTTCCTGCGTGCTTCGCAGTGATTCTTGAGCCGCTGTAATGGCCGCGTCGATATTTCTTAGTGTCTCGTTGGTGCGATCCAGGCGGCTGCTCAGCTCGCCTTTGAGCTCACTTGAAAACCGGTCGATCTCGCGGCCTGTTGCTTCCTGGGCGATGCGCACTTGTTCGCCCCATGCGATGATCGCCTCTTCGGCGCGTCGCGTCATTTCCTGGCTGGCGGTTTCCAATATGGCAGCAGCGCGGGATTCGAGATTCTGTTCTGCGGCTTGCGTTACCCGATCGAATTTCGAGAGTTGCTCATTCAGACGCTCATCGGCAGCCTGCAACTGCCGCAACGATTCGTGCAGCCGGTCGTTTTGCTCGTCGAGATACTGGCGCAGCCCGCTGAGCTTGAGGTCGATTTCGCCGGTGGCTTGTGCGAGCCTGGCCGTTTGATCGTTGATGCGCTGTTCGGCATCCTCGAGTCGCAAGAGCGCCCGCTGGGAGCGCTCGTCTTGCTCATTCAGCGAGTCACGTAGAACGTTAAGCGTGTTTTCTGCCTGGGAAGTCTCTTCAGTGAGGGCTTGGCCCATTCCGGCGACCCGCGAAGCGACTTCCTTTTCCATGGCCTCGGAATCGCGTCTCAAACGCGAGGCAGTTTCTGCCCCCACGGCCCTCAAGGAGCGTTCCATTTCTTTTCGCCACTCATTGCGGAGGGCGGCCAACTCACCTTCTATGCGTTCCTTGCGAAAAATGATCATGATTGCGTCAGGACTCCAGGGAAGTATGGCTGCAACCTTGCCGAGGAGAAATGTACCACAGCCTGGCCTGGAGATAGATTTTCTTAGCACCTCGAGCGAAAAGTTTTCTGGGGTAAAGTACTCGGCGTACTATATCCATTTGAAAGTTGTCGTGCCCCATATCGGCGACGTATCCGCGTTATGGTTGCGGCCTGCCGATGCGCGCTGGGCGCTGGTACTGGCGCATGGCGCCGGCGCCGGAATGAATCATCCGTTTCTGGGTAAGCTTGCCCATGAACTGGCTGGCGCCCAGGTGGCCACGTTCCGATATCAATTCCCTTACATGGAGCAGCGGCGCCGCGTCCCAGACCCGCCAGCCGTGCTCCAGTCCGTCGTTCGAGCGGCAGTGCGTATGGCCGGCGAGACCGCGCCTGATCTCCCAATGCTCGCGGGAGGCAAGTCCATGGGAGGGCGCATGACTTCGCAGGCCGCGGCGGAACATCGTTCCGAATTGGCGCCTGAATTGGAAAGAGTCCAGGGCTTGGTCTTTTTCGGTTTTCCGCTGCATCCGCCCGGCCGTCCGGGCACAAAACGCGCGGAACACCTCGCTCGGGTCAGGACACCCATGCTCTTCCTGCAAGGCACACGCGATCAATTCGCCGATTTGAAGCTACTGCGCCCCATCTGTGCGAACCTCGGCCCCCGGGCAACCTTGCACGAAATCGGAACAGCCGACCATTCGTTTCACGTGTTGAAGAGTTCGGGGAAGACCGATGCAGAGGTAATGCATGAATTGGCGCAATCCGTCCGCGCGTGGGCAGAAACTCTTTCGTGCAGCGCCTCTCCGCAGGCCCGCGAATAGCGGCAGCCTACCGGCTGGCGCGCTTGCCGCGCTTCTTATCCTCGATAATGGCCTGTGCCGCGGCTAGCCGCGCAATCGGCACGCGGAATGGCGAAGCGCTCACGTAGTCCATCCCCACGCGATAACAGAACTTCACGCTCTCGGTATCGCCGCCGTGCTCGCCGCAAATTCCGACCTCCAGGTGCGGACGGGTACGCCTGCCTCGCTGGATGGCCCACTCCACCATCATGCCGACGCCGGCGAGGTCGAGAGTCTGAAAGGGGTCGGTGCTGAAAATGGCCGCTTTCTCTTCGTCCAGATACTCAGGCAGAAAGCGGCCGGCATCATCGCGTGAAAGCCCCATTACCGTTTGCGTAAGGTCATTGGTGCCAAAGCTGAAAAATTCAGCCTCCTCCGCGAGTTCATCGGCAAGCAGCGCGGCTCGCGGCAATTCGATCATCGTGCCCACCAGATAATGGAGCTTTATGCCGGCCTTTTGGATAAGGTTGTCGGCGATGCGCCGCGTCTCATCCACGAGGATCTTTAGCTCTTTTTTATCCAGAGTGAGCGCGTGCATGATCTCCGGAATGACCTTGATTCCCTCCTTGCGGCATTCCAATGCCGCCTCGATGATCGCCCCCACTTGCATATCCAAAATTTCCGGGTAGGTGATCAGCAGCCGGCAGCCGCGGTGGCCCAGCATGGGATTCGATTCGCTGAGCTGCTCCACGCGGCGAGCCACCAGCTCGGGCGGCAGGCCGATCTTCTGCGCCAGCTCTTTCTGCTTCTCCGCATCATGGGGCACGAATTCGTGCAGCGGCGGATCGATCAAGCGGATCGTCACCGGATAACCGTCCATCGCGCGGAAGATTCCGATGAAGTCGCCGCGCTGAAACGGCCGAAGCCGGTCGAGCGCCCTCTGCCGCGCCTCGCGGCTGTCGGCAATGATCATCTCTTGAATCGCAAGCTGCCGGTCCGCGCTGCGTTCGGGGTGCTCAAAATCCTTGAAGAACATATGTTCGGTGCGGCAGAGCCCGATTCCCGTCGCGCCCATTTCGCGAGCCTTGCGCGCATCCTGCGCCGTATCGGCATTGGCGCGAACCCCCAGTTTGCGAATTTCGTCAGCCCACTTGAGGATCGTGTGGTAATGCTTGGGCATTTCTGGCGAAGCGAGCGGCACCTGGCCTGCATAAACCGTGCCGTCACTGCCATCCAAGGTGATCCAATCGCCTTGATGAATCACGCGGCCGTTCGACGACATCTGCTTGGCGGCATAGTCAATAAACAGCTTTTCGCAGCCGACGATGCAGCACTTGCCCCAGCCGCGCGCCACAACGGCCGCGTGGCTGGTCTTGCCGCCCGTAGCGGTGAGCACGCCCTGCGCCACGGCCATGCCCCCTACGTCTTCCGGACTCGTCTCCCGCCGAACCAGCACGACTCTTTCGCCCCTCTTGGCCCATTCCTCAGCCTCGTGCGCCAGGAAAACGGCTCGGCCCACGGCGGCTCCTGGGACGGCGTTGATGCCCGTGCAGATTTTGCGCTGAACCAAGTCGTGCCGCGGCACTGAAGGCGCAATCACCGGATAAAACAGCCGCTCGATATCTTGCGCCTGGATTCGCTCCAGAGCTTCCTCGCGCTTGATCAAGCCCTCCTGCACCATATCGGCGGCGATGCGGAACACGGCGGCCGGGGCCCGCTTCCCGGCGCGCGTTTGCAGCATATAAAGCTTCCCGTCCTCGACGGTAAACTCCATATCCTGCATATCGCGATAGTGCTTCTCCAGCACCTGCCGAGCGCGCTCCAGTTGTTTATAGACTTTCGGCATCCGCCGCTCGAGTTCCCGCAGCGGCACGGGGGTGCGTATGCCCGCCACGACGTCTTCACCCTGCGCATTCGGAAGGAAATCGCCGTAAAAACTCTTTTCGCCGGTAGAAGGATCTCGCGTGAAGCACACTCCCGTTCCGGAGTTGTCGCCGGTATTGCCAAAGACCATTTGCACGACACTCACCGCAGTTCCCAAAAGGCCCGTGATGTGTTCCACGCGGCGATAAGTGACCGCTTTTTCAGCCATCCAGGATTCAAAAACCGCCCCGATAGCTCCCCACAGTTGCTCCATGGGATCTTCGGGAAAAGGCTGGCCGCGCTTCGCTTTGAAATAGTCTTTATATTCCGCGACCAACTTCTGCCAATTCTCCGCCGCCACTTGCGTGTCGTCTTTGGCTTTCAGCCGCTCTTTCAACACCCGCAGCCGCCCCTCCAGTTCTTCTTTGGGCAGACCGGTGACCACCGTGGCATACATCTGCACGAAGCGCCGATAGGCGTCCCACGCGAAGCGAGCATTATTAGTTCGCCGGGCCAAGCCCTCCACGGTCTGATCGTTCAGGCCCAGATTCAAAATCGTTTCCATCATCCCCGGCATGGAACGCGCCGAACCGGAGCGCGCGCTCAACAGCAGCGGGTCCCGCGCATCGCCAAATTTCTTGCCAACTGCGCGCTCGAGCCGTGACAGATTCTTTCCCACTTCGGAGCGGAGCTGCGGCCGGTGCTTGTGATCGTGGCTCAGGTAGTAATCACAGCATTCCGTGCTGATGGTAAAGCCGGCGGGAACAGGAAGACCGATGCGGGTCATCTCGGCGAGCCCGGCCCCCTTGCCGCCGAGAATCTCTTTCATATCGCCGGTGCCTTCCGCCTTGCCCTGGCCAAAAAAGTAAACGTATTTCACGTCGTGTTTCACCCTCCGAGCTTATTTACGTCCGCTCCGTTGATGCGCAGAGTAGCAACCGCGGTTCATCGGCCCCGGATCCCATCAATGGAGACTGCGTTTCGCTCGCGATGAACCAACAAGTAGTAATAGAGGAAGGCGTAGATCAATTGGAGTCCAGCGACATTCCAGTCCTGCGCGAGATTCGTACCGAAAACCAACGCGGTCAAAACCAGCGCGCCCGCAATTAGCGCGAATCGCGTCCACAAACCGAAGAACAGCAGCAGACCCAGTCCGGTCTCAACCGGCGGCAGCACCCAGGCGAACGCGGGAAGCAGGCTCGTTGGGACGGCGGGAGTTTTCTCGAAATAGTGACTCAAATAGGCCAGGAATGCGGCGTGCCCCGCCAAAAGGCGGCTTACGCCGTGCAACATGACATTCGCCCCGAAGGAAAGACGTAAGATCGTGTAAGCCCAAACCGCATCCGTAAATCGGCCGCGAGGAGCGACACGGCTCGTCGTCCCTGTTTCAAACGACTTGGTAGTTGCATAATCAGCCATTAGGCCTCCGCACTGAAACCCCAATCGACTGGAAAATCGATCTGTAGACGCCGAAGGGCGCCGACGCCCCGCGCACTAACCCAATGCGGCCCGGTATTATACACGTAACACATACTCACTTTGCGTGAACCGCTAATCAGGAGAGTTCGCTTCCGCCAGAACGCCGCTTGTATTTGTTCCTTGATTTCCACCCATTTGAGCGCCTATCGTATGCGCCGCGAGGTGCCTCATGTCAGCTCATCGGGGAATTGCCACCGTTGCGAGCGCTCTGATGCTCTCTTTCCTCATCCTCAGCGCGATGGAACCGGAGTTTTTCCTTCTGCACTTCTATGAGTCGCTGATGTATCTGGCGATTGTCCTGATGCTGTTCTATTTTCAAGATAAATGGGCCTACATGCTCGGCATGGTGGCTCCTGCCGTGTGGCTGATCCTCGCGTATGGTGTCGGGTTGTTGGGCGGAGCAATGCGCCAGGTTTCCAAGCTGATGCGGGCGCAACGGCCTACTAGTGAGGTAAGCGTGATGGTTGTCATCCTCACTATACTCGCTGTGTTACTGATCTCCTTCTGTGCTTATCGCTGGAAGCGGCAATACGCCGGCCTCGGTAGGGGGCGAACTACATTTCTGGTGAGCCTGGCCATTGTCATTGCCTACAATGCGATTCTGGTGGTGTGGTTCTGGCGATCGATCCCACAGGCGCTTTCCGCCGGGTAACTCCTGAGAAGTCGCGGTGTAGCCGGACTTTCCATTCCAGATCCCCCTGTTGGGTTTAGCATACGCTCAGCGCCCTCTTGTTGGTGCAAGTTACATCCCACCCCTGGACTCTCAGTCTCGTTGCTATTGCGGCCACGTGGCTGCGGGGTCGAGGTTCACAATAGGTTGCGAACCCGCAGTCGGAACCATGGGGCGTATATACGCTCGGCCGGCGGTTTTGTGACACGAATAGCAGTCCTCCAGCAAGTTCTTGTACTCCGGGGCAAATCGCTTGCTGTCTTTCATGGCGATCGATAATGGTCTTCAGCTTGGTCAAGCTGCCCGTGTCAATGCCGTCAAAGATATTTTTCATATCCACGGGATTGCCGTCGGCTCCCTTCGGAGAGGGATTCAGGCGCACTTCCCATCCCAAGCGGTTGCGCATCTCGCCCAGATAGTAGTTAGCCAGCGGCCAATTTTTCTTATCGCCCGCAAACCAAAGATTGGCGGCGAACATGGCTACGTCAACCATCGGATGAGAAAATGGCGGTGTAATATCTTTCAGGTGGGCCACATCCGCCATCGTCGGAGGAGCGGCTTGCGGATTGTTCTGTTGCGCTACCGCGGCGGGGTGTTCCCAGGATGAAACGAATAGACCACCCAGAATTGCGCCCAAGACCAACAAGGCCGAGCTGCGGAACCAATTAGCTGGTGCCATGCCGAAGTTCTCCTTCCATTTTGGGATAGGAAACCGAGCCTGCCAGCACGACGCGCCGGTCATTATAGCCCTAGAAAATTATCCCAATCGCGATCTATTAGGTCCTCGTATCATGGGCCGCGACCGTCGGCGAGAAGCTCTCAGGGCAGGCCGTTCCGGCCAGGAGCAAATGCGCCCCCCTGAACGGCGCCTTGTTCGAAGCAGTATACTTCCCATCTTATTCGAACGTTTTGGCAGGCCGCGCGCCCCGGATGCTAGTTCGAATGGTAAACAAGTAAATAAGCCGTTGACATCCTTTTACCTTTAGGGTAACATCTCCCATGCTTTTGCTCTCCTGCGCAATTCCCTGCGTCGATCGGCTAGCTCTGCGGTCATCCCGAGTCCGCCTCCGCGCGCAAAAGTCGAGGTCTGCGGCGAAAAGGCTACCCGCAGGATGCGCTTTTCGCCCGTCAAAAAGTCGAGCTTTTGCGCGTTCACCAAGCCGGACTAGGGATCGGCAGTTTCCTTTTGTCGTCGTTTCCATGGTGGCGAAGCGTCCCCAGCGCGCCACGTCATCACTTGGTCTCTCACCGGGTCTGTCGCGCACAAACCTAGCCCCTTGCAGTTCCTCAGCGGAGCCGCTTTCGGCCTTTAGCCCAAAAAACCAGCACTTGTGCAAATCCTCCCGGGCTAAGGCCATTGGAATGCGCACTTACCAACCAGCCGCTCACAATCCCTTTAGAATGAACACTTACACAAAAATGGGGAGGGGGTGGCTCATCCTCTGCCATACTTTCCGTTTTGAAACCCTCGCTTCAGACCGGGTGCGATAATGGTTTCCTTTTCGGCTGCGACGGCATCTTTCTGCAAAGCTTGCGGCGAAGGAGGCGGTATGGGCAGAGCTAGGCGAAGAACCTTCCTGCCGCTCTTAGCGGCACTGGCGTTTGTACCGTCTGCATGGGCACAGAACGCTACCATTCGCCTCTCCGCCGACCTACGCGAAGCTCCCCGCCGCATCTTCCATGCGCGCTTGGAGATGCCTGTTAAGCCGGGGCCATTAACTCTGCTCTACCCCAAGTGGATACCCGGGGAGCATGCGCCGGATGGTCCCATTGCGGACCTCGTCGGTTTGAAGCTCACGGCCAACGGCAAGACCCTCCCCTGGCGCCGCGATGATCTCGATATGTATATGTTTCACATCGAGGTGCCCAGCGGGGCGAGTGTCCTCGAAGCCAGCTACGATTATTTGTCGCCGGCCGGCGGCGAAGGTTTCTCCGCCGGCCCTTCGGCGGATCAAATGCTGAGCGTGCTGGAATGGAATCTGCTTGTGCTCTATCCCTCTGGAGTACCCACCGATTCGCTCACCTATCAAGCTAGCCTGCGCCTTCCCCAAGGCTGGAAATTCGCCAGCTCTTTGACCGTAGCGAAGCAGGATGCCGATGAGATTCTGTTTGCGCCGGTTTCCCTGAACGCGCTGGTGGATTCGCCGGTGCTTGCCGGACAGAATTTCCGGTCCATAGCTCTCGCACCCGAGGTTCAGCCTCCGCACCGCTTGAATATTGCGGCCGATAGCGTCGCAGCGCTGGCCATATCCGATGAAGAGATTGCGGCCTATAGCCGCCTGGTGCGCGAGGCCGGTGCTCTTTTCGGCGCCCGTCATTACGATCACTACGATTTTCTCGTTTCGCTGACCAACTATTTTTACCCCAATGGCCTCGAGCATCACCAATCGAGCGACGAGCGGATGGCCGAGCGAACGTTCATCAACAGCGATCAAGAGGAAAACTCGAATTCCCTGCTAGCCCATGAATTCACGCACTCCTGGAACGGCAAATATCGCCGGCCCGCCGGCCTGTTTATGAAGGGCTGACGCAATACATCGGCGAAACCCTGTCCGCCCGCTCCGGATTGCGGACGCAAGATGATTACCGGGAGGCGCTGGCCCGCGTCGCTGCCTATCTCGATTGGCCCGGACGCTCCTGGCGCTCACTGGAAGACACGGCCGTCGCCGCGCAGCTACTTTATAATGCCTCTCGCAACTGGCAGGCGTGGAGACGCAGCGTTGATTTCTACGATGAAGACTGGCTCATCTGGCTCGATGCAGACATCCTGATTCGCCAGCAATCGCACGGAGAGAAATCCCTCGACGATTTCTGCCGGCGATTTTATGGACCTCCCGCCTCGAGTCCCAAAGTTGTGCCCTACACTCTCGATGATATCGTCGCCGCTCTCAATGCAACCCTCCCCTACGATTGGCGTGGTTTTTTCAACTCTCGCGTCTACGAAATCAATCCGCACCCTCCTCTCGGAGGAATTGAGCGCGGTGGCTGGCAGCTGATCTATAACGATGAGGAGAACGCGGTCACCCGCGTGCGCGAGAGCGTCGGCGAGGCGCTAGATCTCAGCTTTTCGCTCGGCATCGTCGTTCAAATTACCGGCGGAGAAGAAAATGGACGATTGGCGGACGTTATACCCGGAATGCCGGCGGCGGATGCAGGGCTCGCTCCGGGGATGCGCCTTCTTTCCGTTAACGCCCGAGGATTCACGCCCGGCGCGCTCCATGAGGCCATTGCCGAAACCAAGGGCACAACCAAGCCGATCGTCATTACAGCCGATAACGGCGGGTTTGTGCTCACCTATAATGTCCAATATCATGGCGGCGAGCGCTATCCACATCTGGTGAGAAATACCGCCCAGCCGGATTTATTGAGCGATACGCTGAGACCGCTCACCTCGCGCGGAAACGCCCGTGAAAATGCCCTTGAAAACACCCTTGAAAACAGAAGATAGCCGCCGTTTGGACGAGCAGCGGCGTAACGTGCAGTGAGGTCAAAATGAGACATCTGCTGAGAATCTGTTTTTGTTCTGCTCTGCTGATCCTGGCCGCCCCTCCCGTTCGAGCCCAGCAAAAGCGCCCTCTTACTTTTGACGACCTCATCTCCGTGGAAAGAATCAGCGAGCCGATGATTTCGCCCGACGGGCTCTGGGTCACCTATACCGTCGCGAAACCGGACCTTACCGCCAACCGCCTAACGCGAAATATCTGGATCGTGAGCACGAGTGGGGCTTCTGAGCCGAGGCAATTAACCCGTGGCGGCTCGGATTCGCGGCCCCGCTGGTCGCCCGATAGCAAGCGGCTGGCATTTGTATCCAGCCGCATGGGCACGGAACAGATTTACTTGCTCTCGTTGAGCGGCGGCGAAGGAGGTCCCCTCACGGCGCTTTCGACGGGAGCGGAAAATGAACAATGGTCGCCCGATAGCCAGTGGATCGCATTCACCTCGGCGGTCTATCCGGATTGTCACGACGATCCCTGCAACCATCAGCGCGATGAAGCGCGAGAGAAGAATCCAGTAAAAGCGCGCAGCTATGACCATCTTCTGTTTCGTCACTGGAATCATTGGAGTGATGGCAAGCGCAGTCATGTATTCGTGATCGCCGCTTCGGGAGGAGCGCCACGCGATCTTATTTCTGGCGCGGATTATGACGTGCCGCCAGACGAGAGAGGTGACGCCGCGGATATCGCCTTTTCTCCCGATTCCAAGGAGATTTGCTTCACGGCCGTTACGGCCCGGCCTGAGGCCACCAGCACCAACGGCGATCTTTTCACCGTATCGCTTACCGGCGGCGAGCCTCGGAGAATCACTACCAATCCTGGCTTCGACGGCCGTCCTGTCTATTCGCCCGATGGACATTCCATCGCCTATCACGCGCAATTTGTAGCCGGTTATGAAAGCGATCGCTGGCGCCTGATGCTTTACGATCGCGCGACACAGAAGGTCTCCAATCTCACGGAAAATTTCGATCGTAGCGTGCAGGAACCGCTCTGGTCGGCCGATGGCCGCCGAATCTATTTTGTCGCTGAAGATCAGGCCGAACAGCCTGTCTATGCGGTCGATGTCCCGGTCGGCGCGCCCCGTCCGATCACACCGGCCAGCTACAATTCCGAAATCAGCGTGAGCGCCGATGGGAAGGCGCTCGCTTTCGCCCGCTCGAGTCTGACCTTGCCTGCCGAAGTCTTCGCCGCCAGTACTGACGGAGCGCAAGCCCGCCAACTCACCCATCACAATGCCGGACTGCTCTCTAAAGTGGAGATGAGTCCACCCGAGCCGTTCTGGTTCGAGGGAGCGGATGGCGCGCGTGTCGAGGGATTGCTCATCCGCCCGCCTGGTTTTGACGCCTCGAAGAAGTATCCCCTGCTTCTGCTTGTGCACGGGGGCCCGCAGGGAGCGTGGACCGACGACTGGGGCTACCGCTGGAATGAAGAGCTCTTCGCTTCCCCAGGTTATGTCGCTGTGATAATCAATCCTCGCGGCTCGACGGGCTATGGGCAAAAGTTCGTTGACGACATCAGGGACGATTGGGGCGGAAAGGTCTACGACGATCTGATGAAGGGCACGGACTACGCGCTCGCCCATTACCCATTTATAGACGCCAGCCGCAGCGCCGCCGCAGGAGGCTCATACGGCGGCTACATGATGGACTGGTTCGCTACGCACACCGGGCGCTTCAAGGCGCTCATCAGCCATGCCGGCCCCTACGATAATGTGAGCATGTATGGTGGAACCGAGGAGCTCTGGTTCGTGGAGCACGACCTGGCGGGAACGCCCTGGTCGAATCCTGAAAGCTACCGCAAATGGTCCCCCAGCACCTACGCCGCTGCGCTCGGCAAGTTCAAGACTCCGACTTTAGTCATCGCCGGGGAAATGGATTATCGCGTTCCCTACACGCAGTCTTTGCAGTTCTTCACGGAGCTGCAGCGCCAAAACGTCCCTTCCAAGCTGCTCATCTTCCCCGAGGAAGGCCACTGGATCAGCAAGCCGCAGAATAGCCGGCTCTGGTACAAAACTTTTCAGGACTGGCTGGCTACTTACTTGAAGTAGGGGATTCCACCGTTTCGGGCGCCAGCGCCGTTGCGCCGATGCCTGCGGTGACAACGTCCAAATCAGATAGCTGGGCGATCTCCGAGCGATTTCGCCCCGAAATTTTTGCCCGATAGAGGGCTGTATCCGCGGCGCGCAGAAGGCTCTTCAATTCGGCGTGCGGACAGTCGCCGCTGGCTATACCACCGATGCTGATCGTGACCGGCACAGGGCCCGCGGAGGTCTCAATCGAGCTGCGCTCCACTATTTTTACAAGTTGTTCAGCCTTTGCCGTGAGTTTTGGGTTGTCGCAACCGGGCAGCAAAATCAAGAACTCCTCTCCTCCGTATCGCCCCACCGAATCGTAGGAACGGACTTCCCCCTTCAGCCGGCCCGTCACGGCGCCAAGGACTTCGTCACCCACCAGGTGTCCCCGGGTGTCGTTGACCCTCTTGAAATGATCGATGTCCGCCAGCAGGACGCCCACGGAGCTGCCGTCTCTTCGCGCACGGCTCAGTTCGCGTTCGAGCAGCTCGATGATCGCGCCACGATTCCAAATGGATGTAAGCGCGTCATGGCTGGCTTTGAAGCGCAGATTCTCTCGCGCCTCCACCAGGCCGCTTTCCAGGTCCAGCATGCGCAAACCGACACGCAAGCGGGCCCTCAATTCCTGGGGATGGAAGGGCTTGGTTAAGTAATCGTCTGCGCCTGATTCCAGCCCCTCCACCAAATTCCCCACTTTGTCATTTGCGGTAAGGAGCATGATGTAGACGTACGGTTGCGCAGATCGCGCCCGCACGCGGCGGCAAATCTCCAGGCCGTCGAGTCCAGGCATCATCCAATCGAGCAAAGCTATGCGGGGCGCATGATCCGCCTGCAGCACTTCCCAAGCGTCGACCCCGTTACGCGCAGCAATAACTTCGTAATCCCATTTACGCAGCAGGTGATCCAGCAGACGGCAGGAAACGGGATCGTCATCCGCGATCAAAACCCTCATCGGAGGCACTCCTGTTTGAGGTCGTCGAGAAGCCTGCCCGCCCTCTGGATTTGCTCTTCCAGTGTTCGCAAACTCTCGTGCGCACGGGAGAAGTCTCCGGCGGCCGCGAGTTTTTCTAACTCCTGAGCACTGGCGGCCGCCTCCGAGACGCCCAGATTGCCGCAGGTGCCTTTCAAGGTATGAACGGCACGCCGCAGAGCATCCGCTTGTTTCTTGTCGAGGGCCTCCCGAATAGCGACGATCTGGCGAACGGAATCCTCCTTGAAAAGCTCGATGATGTCGCCGAGCAAGCCCAAGTCACCCTCGACGCGGTCCAGTAAAGCGCTGCGATCCAATGCACCCCCGGAGCCTGCATCAGTCGTTGTGGAAACCCTATTGAGAGCCGTAGACTCTTCCGTTTCTTGGGGGGCAGAGCCGGGAACGAGCCGCGCCAATTCGGAGGAAAGAGTCTCCGGACGAATCGGCTTGCTTACATATCCGTCCATGCCGCCCTCGAGGCAGCGCTCGCGATCACCTTTCATGGCATGCGCAGTCACGCCAATGATCGGCAGGTGGGTTCCCAGAGTTCTTTCCCGTGCACGGATGGCCGCCGTGGCCTCCATCCCGTCCATCTCGGGCATCTGCACGTCCATCAATACCGCATCAAACCCCTTAAAGCCTGCTGCTTCGAGCAAATCGAGGGCTTCACGCCCATTCGTGGTTAATACGACCTCGTGCCCCCATTTACGCAAGAGTATTCGCGCAAGTTGAGCGTTGACGGCATTGTCTTCAGCCAGAAGCAGCCGCATGGGACGCATGGCCTTGATGCCCTTATCGGGCACGACCGTCGAAACCGACTCCAAAATTTGTGTTCCCAGAGCATTGAGGATCCCATCGAGCAAATCGGATTCCCCAATGGGTTTCACCAAATAGACTTTAATCCCGAGTTCGCGGCACCGCGCTGCGTCGCCAGCCTGACGGTCGGAAGTCAGCATCATGATTGTGACGCCTGCCAGCGAGGGATCCGCTTTGATTCGTCGGGCGACTTCGAATCCATCCATGCCGGGCATATGCCCATCCAGGAGAACGAGGGGGAAGCTGTTTCCCTGATCGCGGGCCCAGCGCATAGCCATTAATGCGGCTTCTCCGCCATCCGCCAAAGTGGGCACCATGCGCCAGTTCTTAAGCATTTCGTCCAGGATCATGCGGTTGGTCTCGTTATCATCCACGATCAGAACGTGCAAGCTCTCCAGTTCTGTGCGCCGCAAATTCCGTTCGGACCCGGTCTTTTGAGGCGGGGCGAGCTTCAAGTTAAAATGAAAGGTGCTGCCGTCGCCGAGTTGGCTTTCCACCCACACTTTTCCACCCATCATCTCGATGAGGCGTTTGGTGATGGTCAGCCCTAACCCCGTGCCCCCGTACTGACGTGTCGTCGAGCCATCGACTTGCGAAAAAGCTTCAAAGATAACCTGTTGTTTCTCGACGGGAATGCCAATTCCCGTATCGCGCACGAGAAAGTGGAGCCGAAAGGGGTCCGCTTCCGGGCTGCTCGTCTCCCTGCCGACATCCACCAATATGCTCCCTTGATGGGTGAACTTGATTGCGTTCCCCACTAGGTTCACCAGTATTTGCCGCACTCGGTCCGGATCTCCCGAGAGCATCTGCGGCACATCGGGAGCAATTCGAGAGGAAAGTTCAAGGCCCTTCTTGTGCGCCCGCGCGGCGAGCGTTTTCAGCGTCTGGTGGACCACTTCCGGCAAATCAAAGTCGGTTTGATCCAGATCCAGCCGCCCGGCCTCGATTTTTGAAAAATCCAGCACATCGTTGATTACGCGCAGCAGGCTGTCGGCCGAAGAACGTACCAGCTGCAGGTACTCTTTTTGCTCTTGATTGAGCGGAGTGTCGAGCGCCAACTCGGTCATGCCAATGATTCCGTTCATCGGCGTACGAATCTCGTGACTCATGTTGGCCAGGAATTCGCTCTTGGCGCGATTGGCGGATTCGGCCGCCTCCTTGGCCGCCAGCATCGCCTTTTGAGCGGTGCGGCGAGCGGTGATATCAATGATGGTAACCACTGCGCCGACGATCTGGCCATTCCGTTCGATGGGATACGACCAATACTCCGCCGGAAAACTGGTTCCATCCGATCGCCACGTAATCTCCGCGTCACTGTGACGCGCCTCACCGGTGTGCAGCGTCTCGCTGACCGGACACTCTGACGCAGGATAATGAGACCCGTCTGAGTGCGTGTGATGCGTCAAATCATGCATGTTCCGCCCCAGAAGCTCGCTGACGTCCGAGTAACCAAGCAGACGCAGCGCGGCCCGATTGGAAAAGGTGCAGTGCGCCTGGAGATCGAGCCCGTAGATGGCCTCCGCCGTGGAGTCGAGCAGCAGGCGCGTTCGCTGTTCGCTTTCGCGCAAGGCCGCTTCGGCCTCCTTACGCACGGATATTTCCTGCCGCAATTCGGCTGTTCGCTGTTCTACGCGAAGCTCGAGTTCGTCGCGGGCCTGCTGCAAATCTCGGTCGCGGCGCTGAATCTCCGTGAGCATCCCGTTGAAACCATCGATCAGTACGCCGATTTCATCGTTCGCCCCCCGGGTTGCGCGAACCGAGTAATCTCTAGCCGTGGTCACCTCCCTGGTGGTTTGCGCCAGCAGCAGAATGGGATCAGAAATGGCTCGCTGCATCCGCGCGGCCAAGAAGAAAGCGCCCACGGACAAGCTCAGCACGATCAGCCCGAATAAAGCGGAATACAGCCGCAGGAGTTCATCAAACTCCCCCAGATCGGAGGCCAGGAACACGGTACCAAGGCGATGACCGTCAAGGAGAATCGTGTGGAAGACCACCAGCCGCTTGGCCTCAAATCGCGTTCCGCTCGATGCGGGCGCCGGAAAAACGAAGGGCGCGCGCTCCGCATCCCGAACGTAAGTGGCAAAAATCGCTCCATCCGTGCGGTAAAGACCGGCTGCCATGATGTGCTCTTTGGCTGACAGCGATTGCAGAACCTCGCGGGCCGCCGCCGGATCGTTAAAAGTCAAGGCCGCAGTGCTGTTCGAGCCCAGCACTTCTGACAGCGTCTCAAGATCATGCATCCTGGATTGGCGCAAGGTATGAATATCGAAAGCAAAAAAGGCCCCGCAAGCCAGCAAAATGGCGGTGCACGTCGTGGTCATGACGATCAGCGTGAGCTTGCGGCGAATCGACAAATCGCGGAACGATAGCATCTGTTTCACCTCGCCTGGCCGTGATTGACCACTTGCGCCAAAGCCAGCAGCTTTGCGCTTACACGCAGCTTGCTTTGCGTTGCAGCATCCAGGTTCACTAGGAAGCGCACCCGGTTCTCCTGCATTACGAATTGCATCGAGCCTCCGGCTTCGGCAAACCCATCGATGTCGCTGACCGTCAGGACGCTGGCATCCCGAAGGCCGGCCAGGATCTGCGCGCTGCGCTGGCGTTCGGAGGCGCTGATGAAGAGAACGTGACAGTGGCGCAGATCTTCGCCGAAACGCGCTTTGCGGATGACGACGCTGCGGCCCTGCACCTGCTGTCCCGCGACGATACGCACGAGGCTGTCGCCAAAGGGATCGTCGCCGATAATTCCAATCACAATCGGTGCGTGAGGATCGTTAAACGAACCGTCCGGCCATTCCACAAATTTGGTGAAGTTGAATAAAAACGCTGCCTTCACTTCATACTCGCTGGGGGGGTCGGATTGTGCCGCAGCGATGGCACAGAAGAGCACAGCTGCCAGGAAGACGCACGGGAAACAGCCCGGCGTCCGCAGCGCGAACCACCTGCGCAAACAGTGCGGTCGGGGCTTCAGAGTATCCATCTCATTTTGGCGTAAGCTGAAGACACGACACTCGTGGCCATCAAGGCCGCAATTGCTAGTTTTCTTCGCACGGCCGGTAACGCACTAGTTCTGCGCATCGTTATTCCCCCTGTTTCGATTGCCTGCCCACACCCCGCCGCAGGGAATCAGACAGGCACGCGGCTGGCCAAAAAACGAACTCGGTTGAACTCGTTGAGTCCGAAAGATCAGCAAGTTGCAGGGGCAGGAGCGCCGCGAGAAGTCTCGCCACGCGTGGTGCTGTTCGGAATCAAAACACCGGTGCCGCTGTGAAACAGTCCGGGGTTGGCTTGCTTGGATGAACTCGTCTCAAAATTCCCGTTTTTGCAAATACCTTCCCATTCCGGCAAAGCGATTCGCTGAGCGCCTTGCCGTCAAAAGGAATCTTTTCGTGCAGGCGACCTTATTAAAAGCGCAAGTGAAGATTAAAGGCCTGAGGGAGCTTACCTGCGTGGTTCGCTGGGATCCTATAAAGCGACGGACCTAAAAAAGAAATTGGCAGGGACATCGTCTCGCTGCCGATTTCCTTCTATTCTGTGCGCCGCGTATGGAATTACTGAGCTGCCGCAGCCGCTTTCGATTCCGGTTTGGCGAACTTCGAGCTATCGAGCGGCGCGTTATCCTGCACCTTGGTGACGCGGATCGTTGCCGTGGTAGAAGGTTCGGCTCGCGCGTTCGCAGGATTCATTACAATCAGGTACGGGAATTTCACTCCGCTTCCTGTGTCTCGGTAGTCGTCATAATCCACTTGAAAAGGGGCCTCGCCCACAGGAGTCGCCAATGAGCTCCACTTCCGCACGAGCAGGCCCGTTTGCACATCGAAATAAAGCCGCTCCACGCGATCACCCTGCGGACGCGCGATCACGACGTAGGCATCGTGGCCGTTCACGTTTTCGACGCCGCGCACCTGCATCTGCGTGTATGTCTGTTTCAAATCCAGCGGCAGATAAAGATCCGCATCTCGCTTGGCGCGCATTTGATCAGTTGCGCCGGGCTCGCTGACGCGGCCTCGCAAATCTTGAGACCAGGCTTTGCTTCCATCGAAACCATCGGCGATCGTGTACGTTGGCGTGCGGTAAACATTCACGACCAGGTTGGGCGCCTTCTGGCTGCGTTCGATCATCGCTGGTACGGGCACTGTTCCGCCCGGGCCGGTGGGGATGAACTGAGTTCCCGTGATTATGCGGCTCGTGATCTTCCGAATGGCCTGCTCTCCACCGAGCGCCTGCACGTATTTGCTCAGTATCTGATCGGCTGGCGGCAGGCCTTGGGGCTCAGGCCCTTCTCCTTTTTCAACCGCCGGCAAAGGCACCGTAGTCATTGGCACGGCACGGCCACGATGACATGTATAGCAGGTGACCTCTTGCTGCCCTTTAAAATTGTTCTTGTTGATGTCCATCACCATGCGCATCATCTGGCGGGCAGTCTCTTTGGCTTCCTTGGTGTCTGCCGCGCGATCCGGGTCCTCATGGCAGAATTCGCAATTCACGCCAAGTGCCGCGCGGATCTGGTGCATGGACTCGATGACCTGGTCGGCCGGAACTCCGTTGAGCACTTTGATGCTCTTATAAAACTGCTCGGCCGTCTTCCCTTCCATGCTCGGCGGCGCGGCCTGGGCATGTGTAAGCAGCACAGCAGCTAACGTCAACGCCATGAGAACGGTAATTCTTTTCAGACAAATCCGTAAGCCACGCATAGATGAGACCAACCTCCATCGCGAGTCTCGGGAACCTGTCCCAGTTCGCAATTGTGGACTCCGAGCGAATCTCCAATTTGATCTCTTCGGCGGGCCGTAGCATACACTTTTGCCGCGCCGGTTGGAAGATGGTCCCCGCTCGCGTACGTTGCTCCTATACGTTGCTCCTAAACGACCATCGAAAAGGAATCTTCAAGGAGCATTGCCGTGACCATTTGTGCGGGACGATTGAAAACTGAGCTTGAGCATTGTATTCTCGGCGCCTAATTTGTAGGCGGGCTGCTGGAAGTCATAAACGAATCCGCAACGATTTCCGGCTCCCGACAAAGCTGGCCGAGCACATGCAGCGTCGGCGCATGGAAATGAAGGGGGAAAGTCGATATGTCATTGAGATCGAAGCCAGGTTTCCTTAGTGCAGTCGGAATATTCGCCGTGTGTCTCGTCGGCGTGGTGTCAGCAATCGGACAGACCGACTCCGCCCAAAAACCGCTAATGTCCGAAGAGGCCTTCAAAGACGTCCAGGTGCTGCGGGGAGTTCCAGCCAGCGAATTCATCGAGACCATGGGGTTCTTTGCTGTCTCGCTGACGGCGAACTGCACGACCTGCCATGGCGATGCCAGCGCCGGCAGCTGGGAGCATTACGCCGACAATACACCGCTCAAGCAGGCCGCCCGCAGGATGGTCGTGATGATGAATTCCATCAATCAGGCCAATTTCGGCGGAAAGCGCGAGGTGACCTGTTATACCTGCCATCGCGGTGATCGCACTCCGAGAGTCACCCCGACGATTGCCGACGTGTATAACTCTACGTTCAATCCGATAGAACCGGATCAGCTGCTTCCGCCGGCTTCCACCGAACCTTCCGCCGATCAAATTCTGGACAAATATATACAGGCTCTTGGCGGCGCGCAGCAATTGGCCAAGCTCACGAGCTTTGCGATTAAGGGAACTTCGCAGGCCTACGCCGAGCTCGCTTACCCCTTTGAACTCTATGCCAAGGCGCCTAATCAACTCACCACGATTACGCACACCGAGGCCGGCGACCGGACCACGGCATACGATGGCCGCAACGGGTGGGTAGCCATGCCCACCGACGACAAACCGATCCCGCTGCTTCCGCTGATCCAAGGCGATCTGATCGGCGCCAAGTTGGATGCAACCATCTGCTTTCCCACCGCAATCAAGCAGGCCCTGGCGCAGTGGCGCGTCAGCACCCCCATAACCGTTAACGACAAGGATGTCGAGGTCGTCCAGGGCACCGCGGACGGGGGCCGCACGCCGGTCAACCTATATTTCGATAGCAAGACCGGGCTGCTGGTACGGCAGGTGCGTTATACCGATACCAAAGTCGGCCTTTCTGCCACGCAGATTGACTACGACGATTATCGCGACGTCGCCGGAGTCAAAATGCCCTACAAGTGGACGACGAGCTGGCTCGACGGGCAGACGGTGTTCACGGTGACTCAAATGCAGCCGAACGCATCCATCGACGCGGCCAAATTCGCCAAACCCGCTCCGCCAAAACCCGCAAACCCCTGATCCTGGGCTGCGGCTACTGACGGCTTCGACGGCGAGCCGTACCAGGCGGGAGTGACCCGCTTTGCTAAAAAATGTCACTTAGTGTGACTGGCTTGACACATTCTCAAAGGCGATGCTATGTTCGGGCACCAGTGGTGTTTCATCTGCTCTACCCGACGAGTACGGCCCAGGGAGAACCGGACAGGAGAAAACCCGAATGACACGCAGATATTGGGGTTTTGTGGTGGTCTTTTGCGGACTACTTTTGACAACGCTACCTGCCCTTGCGCACCACTCGCTGAACTCAGAGTTCCAGATGGGTAAGCCTACCGAGTTGAAGGGGATCCTCACGAAAGTGGAGTGGGATAATCCCCACGTGTATTGGTATGTGGAGGTGAAGGATGCGAGCGGCAATGCGGCGCGCTGGTCAGTAGAGGGCTTGCCTCCGAGCTATTTGCACCGCAGCGGCGTTTCCAGAACCGACATGCTGGCGCTGGTTGGAAAAGAAGTCACGATTCATGGGCGTCTCGCTAAGGACGGTTCGAAACTGATGTTCGGGCTAGACTTCGTGCTGCCTGACGGCCGGGTGATTCCGGTCGGACCGAAGGCGGGTGACGACAACCCGTAGTGACGGCGAAGCAAGGAGGAATGCTATGAAACATCGTTATCTCCTCGGGTATTTGATCGCCGCAGCGATGATCACAGGCGTGGGTTCCACGAGGGCTTCCGCTCAGGCAGATAAGGATCAGGGAACCAAGAAATACGCGCCTCCTTCTTTACCGAAGGATCATTCCAAGCCGGCGCCGCGGACAGCAGACGGACATCCGGACCTCTCGGGAATGTGGATTGAGAAATACGGAGCGCTGGGAACCGATCCTGCCGTCGGAAAACCGGAAGGCAGTGGTGCGCGATCTAGGCCTGCTACCTATCCATCCGATGAGCTGCCTTACCAGCCGTGGGCGGCTTTGAAGGCGAGACAATTGCACGACGCTGAGAACACGGATCCGCTGTTGCATTGCGAGCCTTACGGCGTCCCGCGCATCTGGGGCGGGCCGCATCCGGCGAGGTTGGTGCAATTGCCTGGAGAGTTGATCGTCCTTTATGAGAGAGACACCGCCTTCCGTATCATCCCAGCAGATGGAAGGCCGCATAACCCCGATGCGGACCCATCCTGGATGGGAAATTCGGTTGCAAAATGGGATGGAGATACCCTGGTCATCGACACGATCGATCTTACCGATAAGTCTTGGTTAGGATCTGGTAAGAATGCCGGGGAAGGCAGCGGCACCTTCCATAGCGATGCGCTGCATGTGACCGAACGAATCCGCCGTCCGGATTTTGACCATCTGACAGTGGAAATTACCGATGAAGACCCAACGGTGTTCACGCATCCGTGGGTCTACACTTGGAACATGAGCCTCGTCCCCAAAGAGGACATGTATGAAGACGTGACTTGTTCCAACGAGAAAGATTACGAACACGAACTGCCGGACAAACCAGCGGCTACAGACAAATCTGCTGCGGTTAATTGAACAAGGTTGGGCGCAGCAGGAATTTCCTGCTTCTCGAAAACGTTACAAGATGTGCTTATGAGAGCCGGTCAGAAAGGGTCGGTGTGCCCGGGTGTATTTCGGTTCGCGCCCGCGGCCAGGAGCTTACCGAGGCTTTCCAGTTTGCCGCCGTTAAGTTAGGCTTGGGTATTCGGTGCCATCCAAAGAAGTCACTGCTCCGGGGTGGTGCAATTGGTAGCACATGGGCCTTTGGAGCCTAGAATCTTGGTTCGAGTCCAAGCCCCGGAGCCACTCCTTACATTTATGCGAACCCAACTGAAACTCCTGCGCGCCATCCCCGGCTTCTCCACAAACGGAAAATCCATCGAGCGTGAACAGGTCTCAGTGAGGTCTGAGGAACAGACTTCTGATACTTCCGAGTGAACTTCACGTACTGGTTCTCCTAACCGCGGAGGAGGAAATGCCGATAGCGCGCAAAAACTGCCAGGTCTAGTACCGACCGAATGCCCCATAGAGATCAGTCATGGACTGACTAATCTCTTGACCATCAATCTCTTACTTCCTCAGCGCAAACTTGGCAGGGTCCGTGCCCCTCTTTCCATTGCTATGGCACAGGAATCAAGTAGGAGGTGAGTGGCATGGGCGTTACCAACCCGATGTTGAATCCCATTGAGAACAAATGGCCGGTTACTGAGCCAGATTACCGAAGGGAGTCCAAGGCGGTCTGGGTAGTTGTCGTGGCGTTGGCCGCTGTCCTAGGAGCGTCGATTTATTACGGCTACTTCACTTTGAGCAAGCAAAACATCCAAGTCAGCCAACTATTCGGGAGCCAAACCACGCTAACCGCGCTGGGTCAACGAGTGGACACCGCCGAAGGCAAGCTTGGTGAACTGGCAGGCGGTTGGGCGGGCCTGGGGCAACGCGTGACGAAGCTTGAAAGCCTCCAAGGCAGGGTCCGGGTTAACCTTGAGCAAACTCGCAAGTATGCTGAGTCATTGACCCAACAATTGCATCAGCAACTAAGCGCTGAGCTAGAGGCCCGCAATTCCGTTCTTGATGCTCGCCTCCGCCAAGTTGAATCCGAACAGACGGCTCAGCGTTCGCAACTCGCACAAGTCGAGGCCGAGCTCAAGCAGGACATTACTTCCGTTACTTCCGTTCAAGAGGAAACTGGCAGCGATCTCTCCGGTGTTCACGGACAAGTAGCAACGAATGCTCGTGATCTCAACCTTCTCTCCCAACGGCTCGATCGAGAGCGGGTCGATTTCGAACTGACTAAAGGGCAGACCAAGGAGCTAGTCCCCGGCATCTCCGTGCAAATCAGTGGAACTAATCCCATGTATCAGAGATATCGTGGCTCGTTATGGCTGCTCCAAGACCGCCGAACATTGTGGTTGCGGGATCAAAGTGTCCACCAACCGGTGCGTTTCTTTCACAAAGAAACCGGGGAGCCTTATGAATTGGTCGTCACGGACGTGACCCAGAAATTCGTGATTGGATATCTGTTGGTTCCTGTCCGGCAAGAAGCTGTCGGTACGTTAGCCGATCAGAGAACAGCGATCGATACCTCGGGCGACGAGTAAAGAGGCATAACCCGGGATAGTCGCGGTACTCGGAAGTGATCGTCGGATTGTGTTTGCCCGGCAGTCACGTGTGCTGGTCGCTCAACTCGCGGAGTCAATATCCAGGTTCAAGCTGAGTTATTGAATCCGTTCCAGGTCTACGTTCCGTTCATTGATTCCTGTCGACTGGCCGTTTTGATCCGTTGTGCGCAGGAACGAGAGTGGGTCGAATGCGGACACCTGTGCGTAAACGAGAGCAATCGGCGTTTCTCGGCGCGTCCTGCGGATAGTCGAATCACCACAAAATAAAAGAGTAAGCTCCCGCCCTGTTTTGGCCTCACTCCTGCACCTGTGATAGGCCGGGAGATAGACGGATGCAGACAGTGGATTTGCTTAGTTTGCCTGTGGAGGTTTCTGGCTGGTACGCCGAAGGCCGGTTCTTCGTCGAATACTCCACGCTCGACTCTACTGGATTGGGACAAAAGACACTATTGCTACGCGCCGTGCATGCGGACAGCTTCGCGAGATCTCATCCTCAGGCCCACTACGTCGAGAGCATGGAGCCCTCGGAGCGCTTTGGATACAGCAAGTTGCATCTGAGAGACTTCCCGCCGCGTCGGAACGGCCGATGTGAGCCAAACACCCCGCCCGAGCATCCTATAGGTGTGCGCGAAGAGGTGAAACCATGAAACTGCCAGAATACGCGCCCTCAACATCCGACCGCGCTTCGACACGGGAGGAGCTTTCCGAGGTCCTCGAACTGCTTGGCGGTTTCGATGAACCCCAGGACACCGAATTCGCCCAGACAAGTGAGCTACTCGCCAGCCTGGAAGTCACAGTCTCCACCGTGGAGATCCTCGATGCAGTTACCACCAGCGAGGAGCAACTTCTCATAGAAATAGGAGCTTTCAACTCCTTGCTGGAAAGGAAAGCCGAAAGAATAAATTGAGGCGAGTTCGCGTTTGGAACGAATTCGGCGCGAACCTGCTCTATATCGGGACTTCACCAGGCCGCCTTTGTTGCGTCTACGACGTGTTTCTATGTTGTGCACCATAACGTGAATGGTTTCTAAGCTACACGTCATTAGAGACTTAAATCCCGTCATTTCCCGCTGCGTGAGCGTTTAGCCCCTGGGGATCAGGCCTAGTGGATTCCCTCTGGCACGTATTTTGCCCAAATCTCCTCCATGGGCGTAAGCACTCAGCCGGACCCCGCTCAAAGTTCATCTCCCGCAATTATCGATATCTGTATCGTCGATGATGACCCCGCAATCCTGGAGATGCTGCGGGAAACTCTGTCTAACTTCGGCTACCGCTGTTTTGGAACCTCGGACCCTCAGGAGGCTCTTGCATACGTCAGTAGCGGCAAAGGGCGTATCGTCTTATGTGACTTGAAAATGCCGGGCATGGACGGGCTGACGTTTCTCGAGCAAGCCCTGCACCAGGACCCCGGCGTTTACGTGATTCTCATGACGGGTTTTTACTCGATCGACTCCGCTATTGAGGCCATCAAGCACGGTGCTTATGACTATCTTCCTAAACCGCTCGACCGCCAGCGCCTGAAGAAGACCATCGCCGATCTTGCCGAACAGTTCGATCGGCGGCGAAGAATTCACGATCTGGAGCAGCGTTTGGTGAGCGATCTCGAATTTCACGGAATCGTCAGCCGCAGCCCGGCCATGGTCGACGTCTTTGAGATGGCGCGCAAGATTTCGCAGCATTACGTGAACGTTCTTCTTGTAGGCCCCACGGGTTCAGGAAAAGAGCTCGTGGCCCACGCCATCCACCAGCTCAGCCCGGTGGCCCATCAACGATTTGCTGTTTGCAACTGCTCTGCGATCGTCGATACGCTGCTGGAGAGCCAGTTATTTGGCCACCTTCGCGGCGCTTTCACCGGCGCCACCGAGACCCGGGCCGGCCTATTTGAATATGCCAACGGTGGAACGGTATTTCTCGACGAAGTCGGCGAGACTTCTCTCGCCATGCAGGCAAAGCTTCTGCGCGTCGTCCAAAACAGGGAAATCCAGCGCGTGGGCTCGCCCGAAATACGTCGAGTGGAGGTGCGGCTGATCGCGGCCACCAACCGCGACCTGCGCAGCGAAGTGGCCGCCGGAAGGTTTCGCGAAGACCTCTTCTATCGCTTGAGTACGATCCAGATCCGCATTCCCAGCCTGGCCCAGCGCCTGGAAGATATTCCGGCTCTGATCACTTTCCTGATCAAGAAATATAACGCCGCTTACGGAAAGCAGATTCAGGGCCTCACACGCCGCGCACAGATGGTGCTGCTGCAGCACCCTTGGCCCGGAAACGTGAGGGAGCTCGAAAATGTGATCTCCAGCGCATCCTTGGTGGCAGTGAATGATTTCATTGACGTGCATGATCTCCCGGAACAGCTGCAAAAACCGGACCGAGCCCTAACACCGGCAAAATCCTGGCGGCCGCTCCCTCTGCAAGACGTCCGCCGCGAGCATATCGAACGCGTCCTCGAATTGTGTTCGGGTAACCGAGTCCGCGCGGCACAAATGCTGGGCATTGGGCGAACCAGCCTGTATCGTTACCTAAAGCGGGAGGGTAGAGTGCGGCCAGCCAACGGAATCCCCGCGGTTTAGAATCCGCAATCAAGCAGCCCCTCAATTTGCAGGGGGAAAACTGCGCGCTTCCATCTCCAACGAAAGCGACCCTGCTTTCGCCGACCCAATCGCTATGCTAGACTGCCTGGAGTGGGTACAAATTCCTGCCGATGCGTGGAACTTCGGGCTTTGTGCAACGATTCCCCGTGAACCCCGCCAGGCCCGGAAGGGAGCAACGGTAGCGGGACCGCTTCGTGTGCCGCAGAGTATCCGAAGTTCCTCCCATCGCTGAGAGCAGACGGCTCCAGAAACCGGCCCAGTAACGGAATCCATGAGCTATCAGGTCATTGCGCGAAAGTGGCGTCCGCAAACGTTCGCGGAAGTTGTCGGACAGCAGCACGTCACGCGCACTCTGCGAAATGCGATTCAAAGCGGCCACGTGGCGCATGCTTATATTTTTTCCGGCGCCCGAGGCGTAGGCAAGACCACGACCGCCCGCATTCTGGCGAAAGCTCTCAATTGCGTTCATGGACCCACACCGTCACCTTGCAATGAGTGCGATTCGTGCCGTGAGATCGCATCCGGGAGTTCGCTGGACGTACTCGAAATCGATGCCGCCTCCAATCGAGGCATCGACCAGGTTCGTGAGTTGCGCGATATGGTGCGCTACGCGCCCGTGGGCGGACGCTACAAGGTCATTATTCTGGACGAAGCGCACATGCTCACCGACGAGGCTTCCAACGCGCTGCTCAAGACGCTCGAGGAGCCGCCGGAAAAAGTGGTCTTCATCATGGCCACCACGCAACCCGAAGATTTGGTGGAAACGATCCGCTCCCGCTCGCAGCATTTCCATTTCCGTGCGCTTTCCTTCACTGAAATTGTGGAGGCGCTGCAAAGTATCGCGTCCAAGGAAGGACTGACGGTGGAAGCAGGCGCGATCGCCGTGGTGGCCCGCACGGCGGATGGCAGCCTGCGCGACGCGCTTTCGTTGATCGAACAGGCGCGCGCGTATTGCGGCGCGGCAATTAGCGAAGCGCAAGTTCGAGAATTGTTCGGGATTGTAGCGGCAGAAGTGCTCGACGAATTGGTCGCGGCCATCGAGAACCGCTCTACTGAGCGCGCCCTCGGCCTGGTGCACCGCTTGCTCGGGGAAGGACAAAATCTGCAGCAGTTCTGCCGCGAAGCCATTTCTCATTTCAGAAACATACTCGTCGCGCGCGTTTGCGGAGCAGATTCGGATCTAATTGCCGCGCCCGCTGAAGACCGTCCCAGACTCGCTCGCGCCGCAGCCGGCTTCAGTGAGGAAGATCTAACGCGCTTCTTCCAGATTTTGCTGCTGACGGAGGACGATCTCCGCCGCAAGCCGGATCCCCGCCTGCATCTGGAAATGGGACTGCTTCGGCTCGTCAACGCGGCGCGGCTCGCTCCTCTCGAGGAGGTTCTGGCCGAACTTTCTGGCAACGTTCGGGCCGGCAATGTTCCCGCTCAGCCATCCGCTCCGAAATGGAATGCGGACGCCAGCGCACCAGCCCCCGTTGTGCCGGCGAAATCCGCGGCTTCGCCGCCCGCGCCGCTATCAAATAGTTTGCATGCTTCGATTCCGGCTCCTGCCGCTGCACCGTCCGTCCTCAACATCTCCGCCGATTCAAGTACCGGCGCTGCTTCGGCAGCGGCGCCGGCGCTGGAGCGGGCCACAAGTCCGAGCTCCCCTGCTTCCGTTACTGGCCTCGAAGCCGCCCAGGTGGATGCGATCAAAGCGGAGAGTTTTGCGCAAGCGCAGTTTCTCGGCGAGTTGGTAGAAAGCGCAGCCCGCTGGGAGCTCGAGGCCGGAGAAGTTCGCCTGTTTTTTCCGACCGAACGACGCGCGCTCGCAGAGTTATTGCAGTCCCGTGATCGTGTAGAGAAATTGCGCACCATCGCCAGCCGTGTACTCGGCCAGCAATTGCGGGTCTGTGTTAAACTGGAGACCTCACCGGTGTTGGCTGGCAGAGTTCGCGCCGGAGATACCGGCCGCGAGTTGCGCGCTCGGTTCGAGCAAGACCCGATCGTGCGCGCGATGCTCGAGCGGTTTGGCGGTCGGATCTCCGAAGTGAAACGCCGGGATGAAGGGTGAGCCATGGAAGTCAAGGCACTGCAACAGCTCCTTTCCCAGTTTCGGCAGATGCAGGAAAATCTGCAGAAACAGGTGGACAGCGTTAGCGTGGAGGCCTCTGCAGGCGGCGGCATGGTCGTCGTCAAGATGAACGGCCAGAAACAAGTCACCGACGTTCGCATCGAACAGGAAGTTTTTGCCGCCAAGGATCCGGAATTATTGCAGGACCTCATTCGCGCCGCGGTGAATGAAGCGTGCCGCCGCGTTGATGAGGAACTGGCCAGCCAAATGAAGGGTCTCGCTAGCGGGCTTCCAGGAATCTCAGGTTTGAAGATCCCGGGATTATTCTGACTGCTTCACGTGAAAGCATACTCCCTGTTTGCTTGCGGACGCCTGCCGGGCTTCGGTGATGCCTGACTTCGCCGAACCCATCGCTCGGCTTATCGATCAATTCAAACGACTGCCCGGGATCGGCCAAAAAACAGCGCAACGCCTTGCCTTTCATCTCCTGCGCGCTGGCCCGGAAGAAGCGACGGCGCTTGCGGAGGCCATTCGCGACGCCAAGTTGAAGATTCGTGAATGCAGCATCTGCAACAATATCACCGATACCGATCCTTGCTTCTACTGTACCAGCCCAACGCGCAATCGCAGCGTGATCTGCGTCGTCGAAGAACCCCACAACATCATGGCCATTGAACGAACGCGCCAATATAGCGGTCTTTATCACGTGCTGGGCGGAGCCCTCTCCCCGCTGGAAGGAATAGGGCCGGATCAGCTGAAGCTGAAGGGACTGATCGAGCGGCTGAAAACGGGGATGGTGCAGGAGATCATTATCGCCACCAATCCCACCGCAGAAGGCGAAGCCACCGCAGTCTATGTTTCAAAATTAATCAAACCTTTGGGAGTGCGTGTCACGCGTATCGGCGTGGGCATACCGGTAGGTTCAGACCTCGAGTATGCCGATGAAATCACGATGCTTAAAGCCATGGAGGGACGCCACGATCTCTAGGACCCCGCTCGTTTAAGTCCCTCCATTCCCATGCCGGCAGGAGCGGCTATTGGCATCTTTCGCACTCCTGTGCCTGGATTTCTCGACCTGCTCAGTTTGCGAGTGATACGCTGGTTCTTCGCTCTGGGGAGCGACTGGTGCGGGAGCCTGTCCCAACTAACGATCCCGAAGCACAGAAGCGCCGCAGTACGCGTATCGTGCAAGCGGTTCCGCTCTCCGTCAGTGGCGTCGATGCGCTGGGGCGCCCTTTTCAGGAGCGCACTTCCACACTAATTATCAATTGCCACGGCTGTCGCTACCAGTCTAAGCACTACGTTCTCAAGAACATGTGGGTCACTCTGGAGGTCCCTCATCCGGAGAGCGGACACCCGGCGCGAACCGTACGCGGCCGGGTGATGTGGATCCAGCGGCCTCGTACCGTGCGTGAGTTATTTCAGGTGGGCCTCGAACTGGAAGTTTGCGGTAATTTCTGGGGCATTGCTTTTCCTCCGCAGGATTGGTTTCCGTTTCCGGAAGGCCTGGCAGCAGTACCTTCACCGGCCGTTTCCACAACACCCTCTACGCCTCCGGCGAAGACCCCTTGGCCGCCGCCGTCGGCCGCCGCACCTGCAGAAGGGAACGTGCGCACGCTGCCGCTGGTGCCTTTAGTAGAAGAAGCCCCGCCGATCGAAGGCCTGGCTCCTCAAATCGCGCAGCTGATCGAGGAGGCCAAACAAAATCTACAAGCGGTCCTCCGCCAGAGCGCTGCCGAGGCCGTCTCCCTCGAGGCCCGCCCGCTCATCGCCTCGCTCGAGCTCCAGCTCAGGGGCATCGCCGAAAAGTCACTCGAAGCGGCTGCCGGCCCGGCTGCCGAAAAGGCCTTTCAGCAAGTGAAGCAGCTTCAGGTCGATGCCTTCCTTAGGGACTTTAACCGCGGCATCGCAGAAAGCGCCAAGCGCGCCGTGCAGCAGTTGGCATCCCAATTGGAAGAGCTCGAAAAGAAACGCAGCGCTGCCTTCGAGCAACGTCTCCAAGAACAGATCCAGGAAAGCCTCGAACGATTGCAGAAGCAGGCCGCCGATTTGCGGCCGCAGATCTCGCCTCAGAGTCCCGGCGTCGATAGACAAGCCGCGCAAGCTCAAATCCCGGGCGTTCAGGAACTCGAACAACGCGTTCGCGCTCAGGTGGAACAGGCAAGCGCCAGACTTTCTGAAATTGAAAGCGCCTCGCGCCACTTGCGGGAGCAAGCCGCCTCCGCTTTCCGTTCGGCGCAATCCGATTGGAAAGCGCAAGTCGAAGCGGACCTCTCCGCGGCAGCGGATCGCTGGCATCAGCGGATCGAAAGTTCGATCGAATCCGCCAAGCAGCAGCTTGCAGAAGGGCTGGCGCACGCGGCGCATCCAGCCGCGGAAGACGTGGAGAAAGATCTCATTCTGCGGCTAGGCGGCATAGGCCAAGCCTTCATGGAGGCGGCCAAAGATACCGAGAGCAGGCTCCATGGCTTGCACGCTTCGCTGGATCAAGAAAATGAGCGCGCTCAGGAATCCCTGCGGAAATTTCAATCCATCGAGAATCAATCCGCCAAGCTCCAGGGGATCGCTCGGGCCGCCGAGCAGGCGCTCGAGCAGCGCGCTGGCGCCTTGCTCGAGGCGCAAAGCCAGGAGTTGGCGCGGCGCGCCGAGGGTGCCATCACCGCCTGGGCAGAACGCCTGCAGCCTGTGATGTCGGGTGTGCAGGAATTGGAACAGCGCTTTCAGGCTCAGATTGAACAGGCACGGATCAGCCTTGCCGAAATCGAAAGCAGCTCCCGCCATCTGCAGGAACAATCGGCCACCGCCTTTGCCTCTGCGGAATCCGGCTGGAGAGCGCGGGTCGAGGCGGACCTCGCCGGAGCGACCAATCACTGGAATCAGGGGATCGAAAGTTCGATCGAATCCGCCAAGCAGCAGCTTGCAGAGCGACTGGCGCGCCAAGCGCAATCAGCCGGAAAACAGTTAGAGAAAGACCTCGCTCTGCGGATTGATGAAATCAGCCGAGCCTTCGTGGATGCAGCCAATGATTCCGAGGCCCGGCTCAATACCTCGCGCGCGTCGCTGGATCAGGGGAATGAGCGCGCTCAGGAATCCGTCCGGAAGTTGCAATCCATCGAGAATCAAATTGAGAGTCAATCCGCCAAGCTCCAGGGAATCGCCCGGGCCGCGGAGCAGGCGCTCGAGCAGCGCGCTGGTGCCTTGCTCGAGGCGCAAAGCGAGGAGATGGCGCGGCGTGCCCAGGGCGCCATCACCGCTTGGGCAGAACGCCTGCTGCCAGCCCTCGAAGCCAGTGGCCGGCAGACGGTGACTCGGCTGGCAGCGCAGCTCCAGGACGAACTAAATGTTGGCCTGAAAAATGCTACAGAAGTGCTCGCTCGCCTGGAAACCAGAGTTGCATCGGCCGAAGAGGTTTTGCGGAACCCCGAACAAAGCCTGGCCAAGGCTTCCGAGCAGGCCATCCAGTCCGCGTGCGAACAGGTGAAGGACCGGATCAGCGCCCTCACTCGTGACTTTCAGGAATCAGGCCGCGCCGCCTCCGAAAAGTGGATTTCTGAAATCGACGCCAAGGCCACCGACACCACCCATCACACCTTCGAGTCCCTGTTCAAGACGGCGGAATGGTACGGAAAGAAAGCGCACACGCAGATGCAAGCGGCAATCGACAAGGGTATGGAGAACGCCCTCGCTACCCTGAAAGAAAAAGCAGGCGAAATGTCGGGAATTTTTGGCACTGAGCTCGATCATTACAGCCGCAGCTACGTAGAACACACCCAGGGACAGGTGGAAGAAGCGGCCCGGGAAAGCCTGGAACGGATGCGTAAACAAGCTGAGGAGATGGCCGCAGATTCCGCAGGTTCCATCGTGCAACAAGCCCGGGAGGATACCGAGGCGGCTCTGGCGGATTTTCGCGCGAAAACCGACAGCCTTTCCGCTCAGATCAAGACGCAATTCGAAGCGCAAGCCGCCAGCGCCGGCACAGAATCCGAAGCCGTTTCGCAGCAGCTCTCTGCGGAGTTCCGGGCCGCTTTGAAACTGCAGGTACAGGATGAGCTGGGCGGCGCCAGGAAGGAATTGCTCGCGCAAATCGTATCTGCCCGGGAAGAACTGCACCTTGAATCCGAAGCGCAGCAGCAGAAACTAGCCGAGGGCGTAGCGGGCATGAACGATGAGGCCCTTGAGGATTACAGGCGAAGGCTGGAGACCGCCTCGAATTCCTGGCTGCTGACCACAGTTGCAAAGCTCAGCCAGCAATCGGATCAGCACGTTCAAAGGCTCACCAAAGCGGCGGAGGAGCGCCTGCGCGCTGCCTGCACCGAAGTTTTCTCTGGCGTAGGCGACGCTCTTCGCCGCGGGCTTCTGGATGTCGACTCTCCCCCTCCGCCTCCACGGAAAACCGGCGAATGACCTTACGCTCGCTTGCGCATTGCGAATCGCATTTAGGCGTGGCCTACCGGCGAGACTTCAACCTCTCAGGCGACCGAATCGGTATAATGGGCTCGTATGGCCAATCATGCCTACGTGAGCTTCTGGACCCGCGAGCGCGCCGCCGAGACTACGCTCGATCGCTTCCAGCGCTTTCTCGAAACATTTCCTCTTTCCTCTGTTTGGCGTGAATTCACCGGTCTCGTCATTCGCGCCGTGAGCCCCTCGGAAGTTCCCTTAGCCGAGCACGACCTTCGCAGCACGCTGGCCGGTGGATCGGACATAATTGCCCTGGCGCGCGAGCACGACAACGCGGATTGCTGCTATGAAGTGGAAGGCCACTGGGACCTGTGGCAGCGCAACCTGGAAACGGGCGTGTGGCAAAAAGGCCCCGAGCGAGTGCTCCTGATTTGTAACGGCCGCGCGTACGATGAGGGCGTTGCCGATGACTCAGGCGATTTTCTCGCCGACACCGGTTTCGAGCACTTGTTTACCGGGCATGCCGGCCTGCTGGGAGCCTACGGAGCCCGCAGTGCACCCTCTGACCCCGTGGAAGCGGAGTTCTTGGCCTGGATGACCCACGAGGAACACCTGCACGAGTACTATGAGAAAACGAGAGCCAACATTCAGCTCCTGCTGAACTGGGTCGCGTCTGTGGAAAAAGCGCTGCCGCTGGAACGTCACTTCGTATGGTCCGAAGGAGAAGAGAATCTTGAGGCGCGGTTGGACGAAATTCTCGCAGTGCACTAGCCTGATGATGGCCGCTGTTCTGTCGGCGTCCGCCTTTCCGGCGCAACGCGACAATGCGCCCAAACCCGTGAATGAGCTGACGCTCGCAGGGCTTCGTCCCGGCCGCGATTCCCTCACGAACGCATTCAAGCGCTATAAGCAAAAATTTCTGGTGAGCAAAACGAGCGCGGCGAACAAAGAATGGCGCGACACCTGCACCGGCCGTTCCCTGCTCCTCGCGGTCGATTCTCAATCCGTGATTCAAGAGATCACGGTGTCCCTGCTCGTGCCTCGCGACGGAAATTGCGACAACCGCCGCTTTGAATTTCTGAATCTCGACGACTGGATAACCGGTAAAGGTTTGCGTCTGGGCGATTCGCGCAATCAGGTGGTTGAACTCTACGGTGAACCAAGATCCAGCGAACCCGTAGTGCGTGACGATGCAGATTTTGAACTGCTCCAGTTTGATTTTGAAGCCGTCGGGCCCGGGGTACCTCAGGAAATGCAAGTTTATTGTGAACGCGACTCCGGCCGGGTGGTCGAAATTATCCTTTCCGCCACCGGCCGAAACGCGCCCAAAGTCAGTGACCCAGGGTGATAAGATTCGAGGTGTGTTCTTGATTTTCGCAATCGCTCTATGCTGTTGTAGCAATGCCAGCGGGCCCGGATCCGCCCTCACCCTGGAGTTCAAATGAGCGGGGCGCCGGGTGCAACGGTACTCGCTACGGAGCCGCCGAAACCTCCCGCCTCGAAACCCATCCCCGGTTGGAAGCACCTCAAGAAACTGCTTCCTTACATCGCACGGTCCAAAGGACAAGTCGCCATCGGAATGGTGACTCTCGCGGCCATGGGCATTGTCGGCACGCTCCAGCCGCTGGCCTTTGGCGTAATTATGGATTGCCTCTCTGGAAATGCTCAGCCGCTCGGGCGGCTGAGTCAGATGTCTCCGCGCCTGGTGCATTTGCTGATTCCGGCCTACGCGCCGTCGAGCGTGCGAACCCTGATCATTTACTGCCTGGCCGCGGTGGTCATTGTCGCCCTGAAAGGCGTCTTCTCCTTCTGGACGCGCTGGATTCTGATTGGACTCTCCCGCGACATTGAATTCGATCTCCGCAATGACCTTCTGGATCGGCTACTGCAAATGGAGCCCGAATTTTACGTGCGCAATCGCACCGGTGAGCTGATGTCGCGCGCTACCAACGATCTGAACGCCGTGCGCATGGTCCTGGGTCCGGGAATCATGTACAGCTCCCAGACGCTAGTTACCATGGTGCTCGCGGTGGTCTTGATGTTCCTCCTCTCGCCGGCGCTCAGCCTTTGGGTGCTGATTCCCGTGCCCATAGTCGTCGTGGCCGTGCGTTATTTCGGCAGGACCATCCATTCGCTGTACGAAGTCATTCAAGCCGCCCTTGCCACGCTTTCCGCCAAAGCGCAGGAAAATCTGGCCGGCGTGCGCGTCATTCGAGCCTACGCCCAGGAAGATGCGGAGATGCGCGCCTTTGACGCGCCGAATCGCGAATACGTAACGCGCAATCTCAAGCTGATCGCCACTTGGAGCTTGTTCATGCCGGCGTTGACGGCGCTCATCGGCATGTCCTTCGTCCTGGTGATGTGGTTCGGCGGCCGGCAGGTGATTTTCGAGCAGATCTCACTGGGCGAGTTGGTGGCTTTTTACACCTTTATGGTTCAGTTGGTCTTCCCCATGGTTGCACTCGGCTTTGTCACCAACATTTTTCAGCGCGGCGCCGCTTCCATGGGGCGGCTGAATTACATTTTGGACGCCAAGCCTTCCATCGACAATTCCGCCGTGCCCCCGCACGCCAAGGAATCCGAAGCGCCCATGCGAGGCGAAATTGAGTTTCGACATCTCGATTTCACCTATCCCACTGGGCGCGAAGCAGCCCCAGGGAAAGAAAATGGCAGACCGGCTGGCACGCCTGTGTTGCATGATATAAACCTGCGTATCCCAGCCGGTTCGACTTTGGCCATCGTCGGCCCTACCGGAAGCGGCAAGAGCACCTTGGCCGCGTTGGTCGCCAGACTCTGGGAAGCGCCT
>WNGQ01000570.1_pt1 | contig 70649 bp, 62 predicted proteins | sample 5407661 | NCBI WGS metagenome assembly WNGQ01 (sample SAMN13153382, study PRJNA577476) | soil metagenome | isolation source: 60 cm soil or saprolite under Garry oak tree replicate 2 | place: USA:California | collected 2016-06-15
AACCGAGAGCTTCGGCGCTGGGCTTGACCGGCCGATCCGCTCGGCCGCCGAACTCGACTGCCTCGACGTGCCCGACCACGTCGCCCGGCTGGTGCGGGCCTGCTGGACCCTCGGTGGCCGGGCCGGGCTGAACGGGCTGGGGCTGCGGCGCTGGGCGCACATGCTCGGCTATCGGGGCCACTTCACCACCAAGAGCCGGCGCTACTCCACCACCTTCCGGGCGCTGCGCGCGGCGCGGCGGGCCTGGCAAAACCGGCGCCGCCACGGGCCGGCGGTAGTGCTCGACCGAGACGGGCACGTCCTTCCGCCGGAGGGCGTCGCGGTGGTTGCCGCCTGGGAGTACCAGGGTTCGGGCTACACCACGGTGGGTGATGCCTGGCTCGCTGCGCGGATGGCCGCACAGGCGCGCGAGATGCGCCGGGTCGCCCGGGAAGAGCTACGGGGCGTCGCATGACCAGCGAGAGCCGGGCGCCGGGCATGGTGCCCGATTCTTTCGATCCGGTCGTGCTTGCATACATCCGGCAGTCACGCGCCGAACTAGACTTGCCCGAGCGGATCACCGATCCAGACGTGCTCAACGAAGCGGTTGCGATACTGCTGATGGCACAGATGGATGGAGGCGCCGAACAGTGCCCCACTGAAGCGATCGGTGCCTAAAGAAATATCGCGTCGTCGTCCCAGAACTCCCGCACCGATGCGGTCACGTCCACGCGCCCTCACATCCTCTCGGTCGGCACTCCACAGTGCTCAGGATGCCGCAGCGGTGTGGCCGCCGGTGGCGTCCGGCTCCGGCTGGGTGCGGGCGGAGGGTGCGGGCGGGCGCCCCAGTAGGACGGCGAGGACCAGGGAGGCGCCGAGACCGAGGGTGATGGCGACCACCGAGCGAGTGAGGAGGGGTGGGAACGGTTCGGGGATCTGTGAGCTGTCCAGTACGCCGATGTCGGGGAGGGCACCGGCGACTGCCAGGAAGATGCCGGCGATCAGCAGGTAGGTGTTGCCGGCCTCGAGGTCGAGGGCGGATGGGGCAGGGGAGCGGCTGGCCGCGCGGTCGCGGTCGCGCAGCAGCCTCCAGATGGCGAGGCCGGCCACGATCCAGCCGGCCAGTGGCGTGGCGTTGCTGTAGAGCTTGGTGATGGTCGAGGCGGTGGAGCCGAGCCAGCTTCCGCTGGCATGGATGATGTCGGCTGCGACTGCCAGGACGGTCGCCGGAATCAGGGCCCATAGCCGCAACGACGCATCCAGGCGGGCGAGGAGCAGCACGGCGGCGCAGAGCAGCACGGCCACGGCGATCCACAGCCAGGGCGCCGGGCCGGGGACCCACTCGATTTCGCCGGAGACGATCACGGTCTGCGACCCCACCCGCAGCGGCACCCGCCAGTCGGGCACGACCACCTGCGTGCGCCCTCTGGCCGCACGCACCGCTGCTGGGTCGCCTGGGCCGGCCCAGTGGCTGCGGTGGTCGTGCCAGATGGCCACCGGCGCGGTGGAGATGCGGCGCCACTGCGGCGGCGCCGACGGGTCGAGGCCAGCGGGCGGGCGGGTCTTGGGCGGGACCGCGCTGCGGTTCGACCAGGTACTCGGGGAGCGCTCGTTCTCCTGCACCCCGGACGGCCCGACGCGCAGGTACGGCTCGTTGTCGTAACCGAGCACGAGGACCGGCTGGCTGCTGTGGTTGGTCAGCTCCAGTTTGCCGCCAGCCTCCACAACCCGCACGGTCACTCCGGGGACCGGCGGGCTGATATTGAGTACGCGGGTCCGGTAGTTGCACGGCTTGGCGCTGGTCCCGATGACGTGCGCGGACGCAGGGCCAGCGCCGAACACCGCCAGCAGGATGGCCAGCAGCGGCGCCAGGGACACCCGGCGCCGCCACCGACCTCGAATCATCGCGATGCTCTCCTCATCAACCACCGGCCGACCACGATCACCATGATGATCGCGTACGCAACCGCGACGATCAGCAGGATCAGGACACGGCGGCTGCGGCCTTGCGACTGAGCGGCCGTGCCGGGGGGCACGGCCACCAGCACGTAGCCACCGCCGGTGAGCGGTGCGCTCACCTGGTGGCTGCCGGGCTGGGTGGTGCTCTTTTGGCGGGTCCAGGAGCGCCCGTCGGTGGAGCTGAGCACGACGTAGTCGAAGGGACTCGCCACCGGCACCGAGAGCAGCGGGTAGACCAGCGCCACCTGTCCCTGCTTGATCGTTGTCGCGCGCCCGGACGGCTGGTAGGTGGTCCGGATCCGGTAGGCGTTGCCGGCGGCGATCAGCCCGGAGGGGACCGCTGCCAAGGTCGCCGGGTCGAGCGGCTGGATGCTGATCGCCACTGACTGCTGGCCGGGGCTCGCGGCGATCGCGCCCGCGTCCAGCACCAGGCTGACCTGGCCGTCGCCGGTGCCGCTGGCGTTCACCTCCGAGCCGCCGGAGCCGAGGCGGATGGTGGCGTCGCCGCCGCTCGGCGTCTTGTTGGTTTTGGCGAACTCCGGCGGGGGCTTCACCCACCGGTACTGCGCCGGCGGCGCCAGCCCGTCGAGCAGCGGCCGCCGCGCCAGCGGGCTGAGGGCGCCGCTGAGCGCCGCGCCGGCGAGGTAGAGCACCACCATGGCCGCCCCGGTCCCGGCGAGCAGGATCCGGCGGCGGCCCTTCACACGTAAACGGCCGTTCATGCGGTCATGGGGAGCGGGCGGAACTGGCCGGTAGCGAACTGCTTCGGCCACACCACCTGGCGGCGGTTCACCGCGGTCCACTCCCAGATGACGCTGGTGGCGCGGAGGTTGACGGTGGCGTCGGCGGTGCCTGCCCTGCCGAACTGAACCCCGCTGCCGTTGGGCAGGGTCCCCTGCGGCAGCCGTAGTGCCCGTGCCGCCTTGGCCACGTCCGCGGGGCTGTCCGAGCTGGCGGCCGGCAAGGTCCAGTGGAACAGCGCCCATGCGCCTGCAAACCCCGCCAGGGCCGCCGCGCTCATCTCCTGGTGATACGCAGACCGGTACTCATTTCGGGCGGTCTCCAGCGCGATCCGGCCTTCCTGGCTCAGTGCCAGCTCGTTGAAGGAGTCGGCATCGGGCTTGTCGGAGGCGAACAGACCGACGGCGTCGCGGCCGAGCGCGGCGCCGAACGCCGGCATGCAGTAGCTCGACGACGTGCCGATGTTGGCGACCAGGTGCAGGTGCTGGCGCACGGTCTCTTGGCGCAGGGCGACGCCGTCCTTCAGGTAGGCGACGGCGAACAGCACGTCCGGCCGGGTCGCAGCGATCTGGTGGACAACGGTGGCCGCCTGGGAGCGGCGCGGGTCGTAGCGCACCGTCCCAGCCAGCGTGTAATGGCGCTGGCGCAACTCGTCGCGGGCGCCGCGGCTGACCGCGTCGCCGAAGGCGTCGTCCACCGCCACCACCGTGTAGCGCAGCTTGGACGGGTCGCGGCGCAGGCTCGGCGCGATGTGGTCGGCTACGAACTGGATGGCGCCGCGGCCCAGCACCGCGCCAGAGGGTGCCACCTGGAATACCAGGTCGCCCTGCTGGTCGGTGGGGAGGAACAGCTCGCCGACCGCGCCGGTCTCCCAGAACAGCATCCCCCTGGCGCTGGCCGCGACGGCGGCCGGGGCCGAGATGGTGCTGCCGTAGCTGCCGACCACCAGCCGCACCCCCTTGCTGGCGAGCGTCTGGACGGCGGCCGGGGCCGCGCCGGCTTCGGGCACGTCGAGCGGGACCAGCTCGATTGGGCGGCCAGCCACTCCGCCGGTGTTGTTCACCAGCTTGGCGGCGAGCTGCGCCCCGCGCTCCTCCTCTAGGCCTCCAGGACCCTGCGATCCGCTCATCGGGTACATGAGGCCGACCTTGAGCGGCGCGCCTGCCCCATTCCTGCTGCCGCTAGCGCATGACGAGGCCGCCAGTGCCAGCGCCGCCACCAGCAACGGCGCGACGATACGGCCACGGTCACGGGGAAACTTCATCGAATGATCACCGCCAGGAGGTTGGCCGCGGCATGCGTCGCCGCGGGCACGGACCACCGCCCTGTGGCCGCACGCTGCCAGGAGAACAGCAACCCCGCACCGAGATCGACCGGTAGGACCGCAATACCGTAGAGCGGAACATGCACCAACGCGAACACGAGCGCCGACCCGGCCACCGCCACCGGGACGCCCCACCGCAGCAGCCAGCCGAACAGCACCCGCCGGAACAACGCCTCCTCCGCGACCGCCGCGAGCAGGTCGAGCGCCACCGCCACCGGCGCCCTGCCCCCTGCCAGTGCCGGGGCTGGACCCGCCACCAGCGTCGCGAGCCCGACCGCCGCGACCCCCACGGCCAGCACCGGCAACACGCCGAGCCGCTCCCTGCCAGTCCCAGTTCCAGCCGCCGGGGCCAGGTCGGCAAGCTCCCTGCCAGGCACGGCCAGCGAGGCCGCGCCCAGGCCGAGGTAGCCAGCGGCCAGCAGCGCCACTCCCCCACGCGGCAGCGCCGCCAGCGACGGCCGCAACAGCAGGAACACGATCCCGGCGACGACCACGGCTGGCGCCGCCACGGCGGCAGCCGAGCCTGTGGATGACCCAAGTTGCCCTTGGTCGATTTCGGATAGCGTTGAAACAGGGGGACCCTCCTCGGCTGGGGGGTTCTTCAGCGCGGACGCGACCACGGACTCGGGTACGGGTGCGCTCATGGTGCTTGGCTCACGGTTTTACCTCGAAGGCGGTCTGCGCCAGGATCCGTGGGTCAAAGGGGTTGTGGTCGGTGGCGACGAACTCGACCTGCAGGACGTGGGTGCCGGGTTTGAGGCTGGGGACCTTCTGCTCCAGCCCGTAGGTCATCGAGACCAGCTGGCCGTCGAGCCGGACGTGAACGTGACCGCGGTCAGGGCTCAGATTCTGGCTGGTTTGGGCGACGATCTTGGCGCCTTGGAGCTGTAGCTTCAGGTCGACGGTGGTGCCGTTCACCACCTGGCCGTTGCGTGGCGACACGATGGTCAGCTTGGCGGTGCTCGACGGCCGGGGGCCGAGCGTGGTCGGCGCCGGCTGGCCGCCTCCGGACTTGCTCCCCCCGCCGCAGCCGGCTACGGCAAGGGCGACCGCGAGGGCAAGTGCGGTGGTGAGCATGGCACGGCGGGGCCAGGGCCGCGTTCTCAGCATTGCGTTGTCCTTCACTGGATCACCTGCTCGAAGCTGCTTGGGAGGGAGCCGCCGGCTTTGGCGGTGGCGTCGATCTGGAAGCGCCAGCGGCCAGGGGTGAGTTTGACGCCGGTGGCGGCGAGGTGCCCGGCGCCGAAGCGGATCAGGTGGAGCTGCGGGGTGGCGCCCGCCGGGCTGGTGGCGGTGACGGTGGCGCCGCTGACCGCAAGCTCGGTCCCTGACGGGGTGAACCAGGTCATGTGCAGGTCGTTGTTCGGACCCGCCTTGCCGGGGTCGAGGTATGCCTGCATCGAGGCCCCGCCCGGCAGGGACACCTGGTAGATGGTGGGCTGGCCGGGCCCGCCGGGCAGCACCTGCACGCCCTGCTGCGCTGGGGGGGCGAGGGCCTGCCGGACAGGCACGGTCAGCGGCACGGTGAGCGCCTGGCCGCCGAGCTGGACCAGGGCGGTGACGCTCCAGGACCCGGCGATGGAGAGCTGGCCGCCCTGCCCGCCCCAGACCCCGGCGGCACCCGCCTGCTGCTTCAGGTCCAGGGTCGCCTCGCCCACGTCGGGCCGGGCCGGCAGGGTGAAACGCAGCGAGACCCGCTGGGCTGTGACCGGCTTGCGGCTGTCGTAGTCGACCATGCGGGCCTGGTAAGCGTTCACCCCAGCCGTCCCGGGGGTCGCGGTCAGGGTGAGGCGCACGGTGGTGGCGTAGTCGTTGCCGGTGACGCTGACCTGCGCCGGAGCGCGCGCCCTGGTCGCGGTCACGTAGGTGGCAGGCGGCAGCTCGCTGAGCAGCGCGGCCACCAGCAGCAGCGGGACCGCGACCGCCAGCTCCCCGATGACGGTCCGGCGCAGGAGCCCGGCGGAGCGGCCACCGCCAGGGGTCTCCGAGGCGACCGAGGCGCTGGCGAGGCTGCCGCCTGGACCGCCAGCCGGATTGCCGACTGGGACGCCGACGCGGCTGGTCGCCGGGGTGTCGGCCTTGACCAGGCGAGGCACCATGATGAACCGGTTCGAGACGCCGAGCACGCCAACCACCGCGAACAGGCCCACCTTGACGAGCAGGGTGTGGCCGAAGCTGGTATGGAACAGGCCGGACCAGCTGCCGGTCTCGGCGACTGCACGGGTCAGGCCGGTCGCCGCGACGACCAGGATCGTGACGGTGGCGAGGCGGGAGAAGCGGGCGGCGGTGCCGGTGGGTGCGCCGCGCAGGCCGAGCAGGAGCCAGGCGAGGCCGCCGATCCAGACGCCGACGGCGAGCAGGTGGGCCCACTGAACCAGCAGGTCGAGTGGTTTGCTGGAGGCGTGGCCACCGTCCGCGTGCAGCAGCATGGCCGCCCCGGCGGCGACCCCCAGCAGGGCGAGCGAGGCGGTGCGCCCTCTCCCCGCGCGGTCCCTGAAGCGGAGCAGCAGGGCCACCGCCGCACCGACCACCACCAGCGCGGCGGCCTGGCCGACCAGCGCGTGGCCGGTCGGCGACGACAGGAGCTTGCCGAACGACACGCCGACCCTGGACCGCTCGGCCGCGACCTGGACGACCAGCCCGGCGACGGCGGCGACGAGCGACCCGCCGAGCAGCCACCGGGACGGCGAGAAGGAGGCCTCCGGGCGGAATACCAGCAGCCCGGCGGCGGCCGCGCCGAGCAGCACGATTGTCCCCGCGTCGAAGAAGAAGCGGCCGACGATCGCGAGCCAGTCCGGCGGCGGGCCGGTCGAGACCGTGCCGGCGTTGCTCGCCGTGGGTGGGGTCACGCCGATGCCGAAGGCGAACGACCCGGCGGTGACGTGGCCGTCGGTGCGCGAGACCGTGCGCCAGCTCACGGTGTAGGCACCCTTGCCGAGGGCACCGAGCGGCACGGCCAGCTGCAGCGGGTGCCCCGCGACCGGGTGTGCACGGCCGCCCTCCACCGAGCGGCCGGTGGAGTCCAGCACGTGCACGACGGACAACCCCGGGTCGGGCTGCTCGGTGAAGGTGAGCAGGACCTGCTGCGGCGCCCGCTCCAGGTTCGCCCCGGCGGCCGGGTCCGAGGAGCGGAGCAGCGCGTGCGCGCTCGCCGGCTGTGCCCCGGCGAGCAGCAGCCATAGCCCAGCGAAGACGAGGGCGGTAAGCGCCGTGGCGGCGAGAGGCGGATGCCGGAGGAGTGGACGCCGCATGACGCTACGCCCGCTTCCGCCGCAGGCCGAGGCCACCGAGGACACCGCCGACCAGCAATCCGGCGACGCCCACCACGATCCCCACGACCGCCAGCGTCCGGGCGCTGGCGGTGGCGCTCTCCAGGCGCGGCACCTCGCGGTCGAGGCGGGCGGCGACCTGGCCGCTGGTCGGGTCCTTGGCCGGGTACTCCACGCCCGACGGGTCCTTCACCTCGTCGAAGCCGGTGGACGAGCTGGTGAAGGACTGGTCGACGTTCTGGCTCTTGATCGTGCCGGTGAAGTGGAAGGTGTACTTGCCCGGCGTGGTCGGGATGAACCAGGCGCGATAGTCGCCGGGGGTGCCGTCTCCCCCGACCTCGAAGTTCGGCTCCAGCGCCAGCTTCATCGGCTGGTTGCCAGCGGTGCTGACCTCGACCTGGAGGCTGTCGCCCAGGTCGGTGACGGGTTTGCCGACCTTGGTGGAGAGAATGAGCTGGACGCTGTTCTTCTCGCCGATGTAGGGCGGCTCGTCGCCGAAGCCGACTTCGGCGTGGAAGCCGTTGAAGTCGCGCTCCTCGTGGGCGAACGCCGGCGCGGCGGCCAGCGGCACGAGCAGCGAGGCGAGGCCGATCGCGGCGGCGACCAGCGGGATGCTCTTGAGCACGTGATCCCCTTCTCGTTCTCGACGGCGATCCCCAGCGGTGCTGCTGGATATCGGCGTGCGGGACTGCGGGACGACGGGATTACGTGCGTGCGGGTGGGGCTCGGCTGCCAAGCGAGCCAGCGTGCCGCGAGAGGGCACGGAGCCCCGGCACCGGCCGGTATGCGGCAGCGGTGCTGGTGGGGCGGACGGTCAGCCGGGCGAGGGCGCGGCCTGCCGCCTCGGCTGCGTGGCTGAGGAGGGCCAGCGCCAGCGCCACGGCGCAGGCGAGCAGGATCTGGACGAGGATGCCGATCGGCAGGACGCCGTCGTGCAGGACCCCGGCCACCGCGGCGCCGGCGGCGAGCCGCTCGACGACCTCCTGCACGACGTAGATGGAGATCTGCAGCAGGGCCAGCCGGGCGGCCAGCCATTCGAGGCGCTCCGGCCCACGCTGCCCCAGGCCTTGACCTGGCCACAGCGGTCGGCGGAACCCGCGCAGGAAGTGGCGTGCCGCGGTCGAGACCAGCGACAGCAGGCCGAGCACGATCGCGGCGGCGACCGCCGCCGACCAGTAGCCGTGGCCGCTTTCGGCCAGCAGCAGCGCCCGCGCCTGCGCCGCCGGCACCGTGAGCAGGTAGGTCAGGGCATGGCCCGCCACCGCCGCGGCGACGGCCGCAGCGGCGAGCGGGAGGCGGTAACCCGCGCGGCGCCAATTCATCTTCTGCAGCATACGCGGGCGCCCTGGAGAATGTTTCGCAAAATGGGTCACTTGGGTTGGAGGCTCCTACCCGAGCGACAGCTCCAGGGAACGCAGCCCACGCAGCACGAAGTGCTCGCGATAGGTGGGCTCCGGCTCGGCCAGCTCCAGGTGCGGGAAGCGGCGCAGCAGCGCGCCGATCACCACCTCCCCTTCAAGGCGGGCGAGAGCAGCGCCGAGGCAGTAGTGCATGCCGGCGGAGAAGGTGAGGTGGCGGTTGTCGCGGCGCCCGATGTCGAGGCGGTCGGGGTCGGCGAACACCGCCGGGTCGCGGTTGGCGGCGGCGAGCACCACGACCACCTGCTCGCCCTTGCGCACCGGTGTGCCGGCGACCTCGACGTCCTCGGTGGCTATCCGCGAGGTGACGTGCACCGGCCCGTCGTAGCGGAGCAGCTCCTCGACCGCGCTCGGGCCGAGCGAGGGGTCGCGACGCAGCCGCTCCAGCTGGTCTGGGTGGCGCAGCAGCGCCAGCAGGCCGTTGCCGATCAGGTTCATGGTGGTCTCGTGCCCAGCCAGGAACAGCAGGATGACGATGGCCAGCAGCTCCTCCGGGTCAAGCCGGTCGCCGGCCTCTCCCGCTGCGATCAGCGCGTCGAGCAGGCCGTCTTGCGGTACCTCTCGCCGCTGGCCGATCAGGGTGATGAAGTACTGGACGAAGTTGGCTACCGCCTCCTCTCCCCTGGCCCAGGCCGCCGGCTCGACGTCCACCTCACCGTCGAGGCGGCGGCTCGCGTCGGAGGCCCAGCGCCGGAAGGTCGCCTGGTCGGCGTCGGCGGGCACGCCGAGCAGCTCGCAGATGACCGCCACCGGCAGCGGGTAGGCGAGGTCGCCGATGACCTCCAGGCTGCCCTTGCTCTCGGCCTGGTCGAGCAGCCCGCCGACCAGCCCCTCGACCCGTGGCCGCAGGCGGCGGACCCGGTGCGGGGTGAACGCGGTGGAGACCAGCGAGCGGATGCGGGTGTGGTCGGGCGCGTCGAGAAACAGCAGCACTTTGGTCTCGATCCGCCGGGGGCCGGCCAGGGGCCGCGCCTCGGGCGGCAGGTGGGCCGGGTTCGAGCTGAAGCGCGGGTCGCGCAGCACCGTAGTGGCGTCGGCATGGCGGAACACCACCCAGTCCCTGGTCCCGGGGATGCGGTGCACCGGGTCGAGCTGGCGCAGGCGGTGGTAGAGGGGATGTGGGTTGGCGCGGTATTCCGGGGCAAACGGATCAAGGTCCGCGAGATCAACGGCGTCCGCGAGGTTGCCAGGCGCGAGGTCCATACGTCACCTCCGGGGATGCTGCCTGGGATGCAGCCTGTTAGCCAGTGAACACCCGGAGGTGAGAGACCTCAACCACAGCCGGCACCTATACCATCGGGGGGTATCGAACCAGCAGGAGGCGACGGATGAAGCGAGGCTACAGCGACCACAAGGACGAGGTGCGGCAGCGGCTGCGCCGGGTCGAGGGTCAGGTGCGGGGGATCCAGCGCATGGTGGAGGAGGACGCCTACTGCATCGACGTGCTGACGCAGATCGCCGCCGTGACCCGGGCGCTGCAGGCGGTCGGCCTGGAACTGCTCGGCGACCACCTCGGCCACTGTGTCCGCGAGGCGATCGCCAGCGGCGGCCCCGAGGCCGACGCCCAGGTCGCCGAGGCGTCGGCGGCGATCGCCCGGATGGTTCGCTCCTGAGGGCGAAGAGCCCTTGAGCCTGGAACCGCAGATCCGCGCCATGCCCTCTACCATGGGCTCCGGTGCCGGATCGGTGCGAAGGGAGCGGGTCGGAAGTGATGGCGGGGCTCGCGGGGATGCCGCTGGCTGGGCCGGCGCCCGGGGCGGTCGTCCCGCAGCCGACGGTGGGGCGCATCCTGCTCGGCTGGTCGTTCGATCCGCTGGTGGCGGTGCCGTTGCTGGTGGCAGCCGCCCTCTACGTCCAGTCCTGGCGGCGCATCCGCGCCCGGGGGCAGCGCTGGCCGACCCAGCGGCTGGTCTGCTTCCTGTGCGGGCTGGGGGCGATCGCGCTGGCGTTGCAGTCGCCGCTGGAGGCCTACGACACCGTGCTGTTCTCGGTGCACGTCAGCCAGCACCTGCTGCTGACGATGGCGGCGGCTCCCCTGCTGGTCCTGGGAGCGCCGATCACGATGCTGCTCATGACCGTGCCGGCGCGGACCCGCAAGCGGGTGGTGCGGGTCGTGCACAGCCGCCCCATCCAGGTCCTCAGCCACCCGCTGGTCGCCTGGTTGCTGTTCACCATGACGCTGTACGCGCTGTACTTCTCGCCGCTGTTCGAACTGACCCTGCGGAACCCCCTGGTGCACGACCTGGTCCACCTGCATTTCATCGCGGTGGGGCTGCTGTTCTGGTGGCCGGTGGTGGGGATCGACCCGACCCGCTGGCGCCTGCACCATCTGGCCAGGGTGATGTTCGTGTTCCTGATGGTGCCCTTCCATGCCTTCCTGGGCGTGGCGATCATGGGCAGCGGGCACCTGCTCGCCCCCGCTCTCGGCCAGTTCGTCCGCGACTGGGGACCCTCGCCGCTCGCCGACCAGCAGGCGGGCGGGGCGATCATGTGGGGCGTGGGTGACGTCGTCTCGGTGGTGGCGGTGATCGCCATCCTCGCCGCCTGGGCCCAGCACGAGGAGAAGGTGGCCGCCCGCGAGGACCGCCGCCTGGCCCGCGCCCGTGCCGCCGCCGCCGAAGCCGAAGCCGGGGCCGCCGCGGCGCAGCCTGCCGCCGGCGACCGCCGGGACAGCAAGCTGTGAGCCAGCCGGAGCGGATGCCGGCGGGTATGTCGGAGGTCGAGCAGGCTGCCCGGCTCGCCAAACGCAGCCGCGGCGCCGTGGTGATCGTGCTGCTGCTGGTCGCGGTCGCGTTCGGTGTCGCGCGGGCGCGTGATGCCGGCTCGCTCCGGCTCAAGCCGCTGGTCCCGCCGGCGCACGCGCTCGGGCCGAACCAAGGCGAGTCGCTCGGCAAGGCCACGGCGCCGGTGCTGGTGGAGGAGTACGGCGACTTCCGGTGCCCGCCATGCGCCGCCTTCGAGCAGGAGGCCGGCCCGACCCTCCGCCGGCTCGCCGCACAGGGCACGATCCACTTCGTGTTCCATCCGGTCTCGTTCACCGGGACCGACTCCTACCGTGCCGCAGCCGCCGCCACCTGCGCAGGTGACGAGGGCAAGTTCTGGCCCTTCCACGACCGGCTCTACAGCAGCGCACAGCAAGGTGTTTCGGGCACTTCCGGCGGCGCTTTCAGCAAAGCCAACTTGATCGCCCTCGGCCGCCAGGTGGGCCTGGACGACCCGCGCTTCACGACCTGCGTCCAGCACGGCACCTACGAGCCCTGGGCACGCAAGATCACCGTCGATGCCACCCGCCGCGGTGTGAGCGGGGCCCCGGTGCTGTTCGTCAACGGCAAGACGTCGACCGACTATCTCACCCTGAACGGGCTGCTCCCCGCGATCCAGGCGGCGGCGCATAGCTGACCGCTTCGACCGGGTTGGCCAGCTCGCCGAGGCCGCTGATCGCAACCGTGACGCGGTCGCCGGGCAGCAGGCTCACGTCCGCGGGCGGCACGATCGAGGTCCCGGTCAACAGCACCGCCCCGGCCGGGAAGCGCAGCGCGCGGTACAGCCAGCCGACCAGCTCGCCGGGGGTACGGCGCATGTCGGCGACGGCGCAGGCGGCGCTGAACAGCTCACGGCCCGCGCGCTCGATCGCCAGGCTGATCCGCAGGGTCGCCAGCGCGGGCGCCTCCGCTAGCGGGACCAGGCAGGGGCCGAGCGCGCAGCTCCCCTCGTAGACCTTGGCCTGTGGCAGGTACAGCGGGTTCTCGCCTTCGATGGAGCGTGACGAGACGTCGTTGCCGGCGGTGTAGGCAACGATCTCACCGTGGGCGTCGGCGACCAGGGCCAGTTCCGGTTCGGGCACGTTCCAGTCGGAGTCGGCCCGCACCCCGACCGGCTCGCCCGGCCCGCGGGCCGTGCCGGGAAGCGCCTTGAAGAACAGCTCGGGCCTGGCGGCCTGGTAGACCTTGTCGTAGGCGTCCAGGCCGCCGGACTCCTCCAGCCGCGCCTCGCGGCTGCGCCGGAAGGTGACCCCCGCCGCCCACACCGGCTGGCCCTCTACCGGTGCGAGCAGCGGCGCTCCCGCCGGCACTGGCACCGCTGCGGCCGCCGGCGAGGCATCGTCCAGCGCCTGGCCGAGCGCCCGCTCGAAGGTGCCCGGCGGACCGGCGAGCAGCCCGTCCAGGGTGACCGCCGCGTCCAGCAGCTTGACCGGCCCGCCGCCGACCAGCCCTACCGCCAGCCGGGGCTGGCCCTCCACCAGCACCCGCCACAGCGCCATAGCGGGCTCAGCCTCCCCCGGCGAGCGGCGCGATCGTGATCGTCCGTGTCGAGGTGTAGAACTCGCGGGCGGCCTTGCCCTGCTCTCGGGGGCCGAAGCTGGAGTCCTTCTCACCGCCGAAGGGAGCGTGGAAGTCCACGCCAGAGGTCGGCGCGTTGACCCGGATCATCCCGGTGTCCAGCCGCGACGCGAGCCGCAGCGCCCGGTCGAGGTCGCCGGTGAACACCGAAGTGACCAGGCCATAGCTGGTGTCGTTGGCGATCCGCACCGCCTCGTCCGCGTCGGCAGCCTCCAGCAGCACGCAGAACGGCCCGAAGATCTCCGTCTGCGCCAGGTGGTCGTGGGGTTGCAGGTGGTCGACCAGGGTGGGGGCGGCGAACCAGCCGTCCAGCTCTGGTGCGAACCCGCCGGAGAGGATCCGGCCACCGCGCCCGGCGGCCTCTTCCGCGACGGCCACCACCTGGTCGCGGGGCTGCTCGCCGATCAGCGGGCCGACGAGGGTGTCCTGGGCCTCCGGGTCGCCGACCTTGAGGGCCTCGCAGGCGGCGACCAGCGCGTCGCGGAACGGCGCCGGGTCGCCGACCACAATCACCCTGCTGGTGGCGGTGCATTTCTGGCCGGCATAGGCCATGGCCGCCCAGGCGACCATCTTGGCGGCTGGCTCGGGATCGGTGTCCGGCAGCACGATGGAGGCGTTCAGGCCGCCCATCTCCGCCTGGCTGTGGATGCCCCTGGCGGTGGCCTGCGAGGCGACAGCGTGCCCGACCTCCACCGAACCGGTGAACGAGACCACGTCGGCCTGCTCGATCAGGGCCCTGGCGGTGCTGCCGCTGCCGGGCACCACCTGGAAGAGCCCCTCCGGCAGGCAGGGGCCGAGCAGCTCGCCGAGCCGCAGGCCCAGGCCAGTCGCGTCCGAGGCAGGCTTCAGCACCACGCCGTTGCCGTGGGCGAGCGCCGGTGCGGCCTTCCACAGCGGGATCGCGACCGGGAAGTTCCATGGCGTGATCAGCCCGGCCACACCGCGCGGCCGGCGCCGCGACAGCAGCAGGGTGGCGAGCCCGGCGGCCGGGTAGGTCTCGCCGTCCGGGTCAAGCGCCTGCTGGGCGAAGTAGCGCAGGATGCCAACGCCCCTGGCGGTCTCCCCGGCGGCCTCGGCAACGGGCTTGCCCACCTCGCGCACCATCAGCGCGGTGACCTCGGCCGCAGCCCCAGCGAGCGCGTCGGCCGCGGCCGTCAGCGCCGCCGCCCGCTCCAGCGCAGGCGCCGCGGCCCAGGCACGCTGTGCCCCACGCGCCGCCGCGACTGCCTCAGCTACCCCTCCAGCGCTCACCTCCTCCACGGCCACCACCACATCACCGGGACGTTGCGGCGAGCGACTCTCCACCATGCGGCATTCCTTTCTCTCCTGGAACGCCTATCTTCCCTGACCTATCCCTCGCCCGACCAGCCTGCGATCCGTCCGATGGTGATGGCGATAATCGGTCCGTCCGGTGGGTCGGCGCGGTACTGCGGGTACTTCGCGGCGAGCAGCTCGATCGGCGCCCGTATGGCAGCCTCGTCCTCGATCACGCGTGCGGTGCCGTCCACCCGCACCCACCACAGCCGCGACCAGTCCGCGTCGTAGTGGTCGACCAGGAAGGCGACCCGGTGGTTCTGCTTGATGTTGCGGAGGCGACGCAGGTCCGTGCTTCGTTTGGGCTTGTGGTCCACCGCAATGTAGAGCTCGTCACCTTCGGTGGCGAACACCGCAGGCACCAGATGGGGCGTGCCGTCGCGGTCGGCGGTGGCCAGGTGGCCAGCAGCCGCGAGGGCGAGGCGCTGCCCGGCGTCGTCTTCGCTGAGCTGCATTTCGCGCCGCGTCCTCCCGGCTAGAAGGTCACTAGAAGGAGGTGGTGCACCAAGGCGCCGGAGTGCTGGTGAACATGGCGTCGGCGCGGAGCAGCGCGCCCGGGGTCAGCTCCGCCACTCGGCCCGCGCGGGCGAGGGTGGTGAGGGGGACCCCGCCGAGGTAGGCGGCGCTCAGCTCGGCGATGCCGAGTGCAAGGTCGGGCGTGGCGCTGCCGGCGGGCTGGCAGGCGGCGCCGTCCGGTGCGCCCTCCAGGCGGAAGCGGCCCTGGTTGCGTGGTCGCAGTGGGTCACCGACCTCGATGACCAGGGCGTCCCGGTGGGCATAGCGGCGCGCGGTGAGCGCGGCGGGCAGGTCGAGCAGGCGGACCCAGAGATAGTCGGCAGCGGCCATGGTCCGCAGCCGCCGCGGGTCGGCCAGCAGCCAGGGCAGCGAGTCGCGGGCCGGGCGGTCCTGAAACTGCACCGTGCCGGCGAGGTCCAGGTCCAGGCAGTAACGGAACAGCGCGGCCTCGGCCTCGCCGGTGAGCGCGTACAGGGTCCGGACCTTGACGAGGTAGCTCGGCAGGGCGCCGTCAGACCAGCGGTGCTGCACCCGGTAGCTGACCCAGCCGTCGAGCCGGCCCGGCTCGGTCTCGTAGACGGCGTCGTAGTGGCGGCTGAATCCCTCCCGTTCGGATTCGGGATCGGCCTGGTACAGGGTCCACCACGAGGGCTTGCGCGACACCTCGCCAGGCTGACGGCGGCGGTGGCGGTCGTGGAAGTCCGGCAGGAGCTTGGCGGCCTCGTCCCCGTCCACCAGGCGGATGCGGCCGCTGCCGGCGGGCTCCGCCGGCCTCCCATGGACTGCATTGCTTCGCTCGCTTGCATGCTCGGCCGGCGGCCGCAGGAAGGCGGCACGGCGCGGGTCGATCTCCAGCTCGACGGCGGTGGTCGCCGGGCCGTAACCGAAGCGGCCGTAGATGATCGACTCGGCGGCGAGCAGCGCCGAGACGGCCTCACCGCGGGCCTCCACGTCCTGGAAATGGCGTTCCATCAGGGCGCGGAGAATCCCCCGGCGGCGGTGGGTCGGCAGCACCGCCACCGCGGTCAGGCCGCCAACCGGGATGGTGGCCCCACCGGGCAGGGTCAGCTCCAGCGAGTCGGCACCGGCGGTACCGACGATGCGGTCGCCGTCGAACGCGGCCAGGCTGCGGTCCAGCTCATAGCCAATGGCCCATCGCTCGATTTCCGCTGGCGTCAGGTTCTCGGCGAAGGCGGTGGCAGGGACGTAGCAGTAGGCGGCAAACTCGTCAGGGACGATCGGCCGGATCTCGATCCCGCTGTTGGTGGTGCTCATGGCAGTCATGACGACAATTGTCCCGGATCCCGCGGGAGGGCACACCCGAATTTTCTGACCGCCAACCTGGACCTCTGTGCTCGCCTTGGCACCTTGGCCAGCACATGACTAGTGGTTGGCTGGCGAATGACGGTTGGGTGGCATTGCGTGATATCGTCTGTCCTCATTCTGACCGTGATTCTGACCGTGCCGTTCCCACTAGCGCGGCCTGCGCGTGGCTTCCCCGCCAACGACGGAGTTGCTGGGAAGGTCACGCCCACCAGCTCTGAGAAGGAGAGACGCCCGGGATGAGGACCATCGCATATCTTGACGCCATGTCCGGCAGCATGCTCGTACAGGCCGTTGTCGCCGGGGTTGCCGGCCTGGCGGTGTTCTTCAAGCTCTTCTGGCGCCGGATCACGTCGCCGTTCCGCAGCCACCAGAGCGTCGAGCTCACCGAGTCCGACAAGCAGTGACCGGATTCGCCGTTGAGCCGGGCTCGTTCCGCGACCCGGCCAGCTCGGTGTTCTACCTGGACGGGCGTGTGCTGCGCGGCTTCGACCAGACCGGCTGGGCGGATTTCGAGGCGCTGGCCGCCACGGGCTTCTACCAGCGGGCGACTGAGCACGGCGAGCTGGTCAAGACCACCCCTGTGGAGCTGGCCACGCTGCCACCGGCAGCCCAGGAGAAGGGCTTCGCCGGGGTCGTCGAGCACGAGCGCGTCCCGGTGGTGTCCTACCCGTTCGAGTGGACCTTCTCGATGCTGCGGGCGGCGGCCCTGGTTCACCTGGACCTGCTGCTGCAGGGGCTGGCCGACGGCTTCACCATGAAGGACGGCTACGCCTACAACCTGCAGTTCCGCGGGGCGCGGCCGGTGTTCATCGACGTCGGCTCCTTCACCCGGGTGCAGCCGGGCGAGCCGTGGGCGGGCTATCGGCAGTTCTGCCAGACCATGCTGTACCCGCTGCTGCTGCAGGCGCACCGCGGCGTCCGCTTCCAGCCGTTCCTGCGCGGCTCCCTGCAGGGCATCAGCCCGCAGGACGCGCGCGGGCTGCTCCGCGGTGCCAGCGGCAAGGCCGGGGTGCTCAAGCACGTGGTGCTGCACCAGGCGATGGACGCGCGCATGTCCGGCGCCCGCGCCAGCGACACCCGCAAGGAACTGCAGGCCGCCGGCTTCTCCGCCGAGCTGCAGGTCGCCACCGTCAAGGCCATCCGCAAACTGGTCGCCAAGCTCGCCTGGAAGGACGCCGGACCCGGCAAAGAGTCCACCTGGTCGAACTACCAACAGACCAGCACCTACTCCGAGGCCGAGCGGGAACGCAAGCAGGCGTTCGTGGAGCGCGCCCTCGGCGGCGCCGCGCCGCTGGGGGTGTGCGTGGACCTCGGCGCCAACGACGGCACCTACGCGCGCATCGCGCAGCGGCACGCCGGGTACGTGGTCGCCGCCGACTATGACGCCGTCACCGTGGACCGCATGTGGCAGCGTCTCTCCGCCGAAGGCAATGAGCGCATCCTGCCCCTCACCCTGGACCTGACCGACCCGTCGCCGGGCCTCGGCTGGCAGGGAACCGAACGGGGACCGCTGTTCGAGCGGCTGCGCCCCGACGCGGTGCTCGCGCTCGCCCTCATCCACCATCTGGCGATCAGCGGTAACGTGCCGCTGGCGGCCCTGGTGGACTGGTGGCACGGGCTCGGCGGGCGGCTGGTGGTCGAGTTCGTCGACCCGGCCGACCCGATGGCGGACCGGCTGCTGGCCAACAAGCCCCCCGGCATGCACGGCGACTACCGCCGCGAGGTCTTCGAGCGGCTGCTGGAGCAGCGCTTCGAGGTGGTGGAGCGCGAGGAGCTGCCATCCGGCACCCGCGTCCTCTACCACGCCGTCCCGAGGCAATGACCTGGGGCTGGGCGAAGCGACGTTTATCCAGGTCAGTCTCGCGGGATTCGTTGAGGGTATTGCTCGAACTGTTCGTGCTGACCGGGTTCGCGATCGCCCAGCCGGTGCTGGACGTGACCGGCGCGGCACCGGACTTCTTCCTGTTCCTTCGCGCCAGCAGGATCGACATGGTGCTGCTGGTGGTCGTCGTGAGCGCGGTGCCCACCCTGGTGCTCGTGGTGGTCGAGCTGGTCGCGCGGCTCGCTGGCGAGCGGGTCCGCGGCTTGGTCCATCTCGCCATCGTCGCCGGGTTGTTCGCGCTGATCGCGTTGCAGGCGCTGAAGAAGCTCCTCCCGGTGCAGGGCGGCCTCCTGCTCCTGCTGGCGCTGCTGGCCGCCGCTGCATTCGGCCTCCTCTACCAGCGGCGCGACTGGGTGCGGACGTGGCTGCGGTACCTGGCCCCGGCGCCGCTGGTGTTCGCGCTGCTGTTCGTGACCACCTCGCCCAGCGGCCAGCTGCTCCGGCCCGCCCGGCTCCCCGTCGCCAGTGGCGCAACCGGGAGTCCAGACGCGGCGGCCAGCCAGGCGCAGCGGCCACCGGTCGTGGTGGTGTTCTTCGACGAGTTCCCGCTGCAGTCGCTGCTGAACTCGGCCGGCCAGGTCGACAGCAGGGTCTACCCCAACTTCGCCAACTTCGCCGCGCACTCCACCTGGTACCGCAACGCCACCGGCGTCTCGGGGCAAACGCAGTGGGCGGTCCCGGCGATGCTGAGCGGGCGCTATCCCAGCAAGATCCTGGCACCGACCGCGCGGGAATACCCTGACAACCTGTTCACCCTGCTCGCCCCGTCATACAGGCTCAAGGTCAACGAAGTCGTCACCCAGCTCTGCCCGTCCGGACGGTGCGGCGGCACGGGCGCGGGGACGGACGAACGCGCCAGCGCCACCACCATCCTCAGCGACGTCACCCGGCTGTACGGCCAGGAGATCTCACCGTACAAGCTGGGCATTGACCCGGCGGCCTCGACCGGTCGTCCGGCCGCTTCCTCAGCGTCCGCAACCGTGCCGGCGTTGGCGCAGGTGCAACGCTGGGCGGCGTTCCTGGACTCGATCCGGCGTGACGACCCGCAGCCGACCCTCTACTTCGAGCATGTCCTGCTCCCCCACGGGCCCTGGAACTACCTGCCCGACGGCATGGCCTACCCGGCCGCGTCCTACGGGCTGAAACTGCAGCAGACCCAGTACATGCATGGGGTCCAGGACGTCAACCACGAGCGGCACCTGCTGCAGGTCGCCTATGTCGACAGCCTGGTCGGCCAGCTTGTCCAGCGGCTCAAGCAGCAGGGCCTGTGGGACCGGTCGCTGGTGGTGCTGACCGCCGACCACGGCAACGGGTTCAGCGTCGGCGAGACCGCCCGCACGCTGGGCAACGACAATGCCGCCTCGCTCATGTGGGTCCCCGTGCTGATCAAAGCCCCCCAGCAGGCCAGGGGCAGGATCGATGACCGTAACTGGGAGCAGGTCGACCTGCTGCCCACGCTCGCCGACATGATCCACGTCCCGGTGCCCTGGCCGGTCGACGGGTTCTCCGAGACCGGCCCTCCCCGGCGTGAGGCCGTGCAGAAGGCTTGGTATGACATCCCCGGCATCCGCCGGATCCGTGACGGCCCAGCGGACTTCAAACGGGTCCTCGGCGGGGTGACCGACACGCTCGTCCACGGCGAGGACGGCCCGCGCGGCCTCTACCGTTACGGCGCCACCGGCAGCTGGATCGACCAGCCACCCCAGGCCGTCGGGCACCTCACCGACCCTGACCCAGCTGACACCGCAGCGACGGCCGCCCTGGCCAACTGGACCGCCGCCACCACCGTCGACCCCAGCTCCGGCCAGGTCCCCGCGCTGCTGATCGGCCAGTTCAGCAGCGATCCCGCGGCGTCCGCGCTGGTCGTGGCGCTCAACGGCCGCATCGCCGCGGTAGCGTCGCTGTTCGCCGACCAGCCGGGCGGAGCCGCGACCAAATTCGCCGCCATCGTGCCCGACGCGCTGCTTCACCCTGGCCCAGCCGTGCCGCAGCTCCAGCTCTACCTGGTCAGGGACGACGACGGCCAGAAGCAACTCCAGCCGGTCGCCCTCGCTGACCAAGGCTAGGGCCCGGGCTCGGGCTGAGGCCGAGGAGGATCCCACTGCCCACCACCAACGCGCCAGCCGCCTTCGCCGGAGTGATCGCTCCGGTGCCGACGAGCGCGACGAACAGCAGCGCGGCTACCGGGATCAGCCCAGCGAAGAGGCCGGCGCGCTCGACCCCGAGGCGGGCCACGCCGGAGTACCAGGCGACGAATGCAGCGGTGGTGACGAACAGGCTGAGCCAAGCGAGCGCGAGCGCCTCGCTGACCGTCGGCATGGCCAGGGCGCCCCGGCCTTCGACCGCGACTGCGGCAATGGCCAGCAGCACGCTCGCGGCGGCCGCGGCGTAGGCGGACAGCACCACCGGACCAAGACGTGGCAGCAGCGGCACGGCCAGCAGCGAGAACAGGGTCTCGCACAGCAGCGCGCCGACGGCCAGGGCAAGACCCGTCCCACTGGCATGGCCGCTGCCCTGCGCGAGTGCGGCCCCGATGGCCACCACCCCGGCAGCGCCGAGCAGCCGGACCCTCGGCCGCCGCCTGGCAAGCAACGGCCCGGCCAGGCCGAGCAGCACCGGCGCACAGCCCACCACCACCCCGACCACGGCCGGGTCGGCCCGCCCGACCGCGCCGAGCACGCACAGGTTGAAGCCGGCCAGCCCGGTCGCGCCGAGCGCCAGCACCAGCGCAGCCTCACGACCAGAAAGGCGCGGCAGCGGACGCCCGCCGCGCCGCCACAGCAGCGTGAGGATGCTGGCGGCGATCGCGTAGCGCAACGCCTGGCTGCTCAGCACCGGATAGTGGGTCAGCAGGCTGGAGGCAGCCACCAGCGAACCCACGGCAGTGGTGGCGAACCCGGCCATGATGGCACCGGCACGCTCCTCGGCAGTTAGCGGCATACATGCAGCTTGGCGCCAAAGCGGTCTACCGATAAGGTCCAATCTGATGGCAGAACCATGGACCACTTCGCCTGGCGAGCCCCCCTCCAGCACCTCCGGCGGCTCCAGGACAGGGCCGGAGCTGCTGCTGGCACTGGACCGGGAGGCTGGGCGGCCGCTGCGCGGGCAACTCGAACGGCGTCTCCGGGACGCCATCCGCGACGGGCGCCTGCGGCCGGGGGCCCGGCTGCCGTCGACCCGCACGCTGGCCGCTGACCTCGGCCTGTCCCGCGGCGCGGTGGTCGAGGCGTACGCCCAGCTCACGGGTGAAGGCTACCTGGAGGCCCGGCGTGGCTCCGGCACCCGGGTCGCAGCCGGGATCACGGCAGGTGTCACGACCGCTGTCACGGCAGCCGCAACCCGGGGCGCCCCCGCCGGATTCCCCGCGCCAGGGGGTCCCCCTGTAATGACGCTAGCAGGTTCGGAGGTTGGTCTGCCGGGGTTATCCACAGCCCCCGCAGGCGTGCGGATCGACTTCCGGCCGGGCCTGCCGGACCTGGCCAGCTTCCCGCGGGCGGCCTGGGCGGCGGCGCTGCGGCAGGCGACCCGCGACGCGCCGAGCGCGGCGCTCGGCTACGGCGACCCGGCCGGCACGCCCGCGCTGTGCTCCGCCCTGGCCGCCTACCTGGGGCGGGTGCGCGGCGTCGCGGCCGATCCCGGCGGCGTGCTGGCGGTCGGCGGCTTCTCCCAGGCGCTCGCCCTCCTCGTCCGCGTGCTGCCGAGCCGCTACGGCAACGCGATCGCACTGGAGGACCCTGGCAGCCCCGGCGTGCGTGACCTGCTCACTCGTGCCGGCGTCCGGGTCGTCCCGGCGGGCGTCGACAGTGAGGGCGTACGCGTCGAGGAGCTGGCTGCCAGCGGCGCACGGGTGGTGCTCGTGACCCCGGCGCACCAGTTCCCGACCGGCGTGGTCCTGAGCCCCGCCCGCCGCGCCGCGCTGCTTGTCTGGGCGCGGGAGCGGGACGGCCTGATCCTGGAGGACGACTACGACGCCGAGTTCCGCTACGACCGCGCCCCGACCGGCGCGCTGCAGGGCCTTGCACCCGACCTGGTCTGCTACGCGGGTTCCGTAAGCAAGACCCTCGCCCCAGCGCTCCGCCTCGGCTGGATGGTCCCGCCGCCACCGCTGTTCGCGCCGCTCGCCCAGGCCAAACGCGACGACGACCATGGCTCCCCGACCATCGACCAGCTCGCTCTGGCGAACCTGCTCGAGTCCGGCGCCTACGACCGCCACCTGCGCCGCAACCGCGCCCACTACCGCCGCCGCCGCGACGCCCTCATCACCGCCCTCCACCACCACACCCCAACCCTCGAAGTCCGCGGCACCGCCGCCGGCCTCCACGCCCTGGTCCAGCTCCCCCCAGAGACCGACGAGCCCACCCTCATCCGCGCCGCCGCCACCGCCGGCATCGGCCTCTACGGGCTCGCCAGCTTCCACCATCCCGGCCGCTCCAGCACCCCCGGCCTGGTCCTCGGCTACGCCGCCCTCACCGAGCACCAGATCCAGCACGGCATCCGGGTGCTCAGCCGCTGCCTATGCGGCCAACTGACCGGCGCCTAGGTCACGTAATCAGTCGGGTCAGCAACAGCTCTATAGTCATCAAGGCCCAGCCAGTGACACCAGAGCTTTGCCTTCTGGATGGAGAGCCTACGGCAGTGCCGGTCTGGAGAGGACCAAGCGGCGACTTCACAGCGTGGGAATGGGCTGCCGCCTAACGCGATGACCTTCTCGAGGGCGGGCTTGAGGTCTGTATCAGTTGACATGAGGATGCCCACGTCGTACTCGCCATGAACGGCCATTGCCATGAAGTCAAGCGCCAACGCGACGTCGATGCCCTTCTCTTCCTCCCGCTCGGCCGGCCAAGCGGCTGGATAACGCAGGGCACGTGTCACAACGGTAGCGCCAGCGTGCTCCCAGACCGCACTTTGACGGCGGTTGGCGCCGTAGCCCTTTGGGTCCTTCTCTGAGTCAGGACGGCCCCGGTAGACGCGCACGCCCGTCAGGGTTCGCCCAGCGCTCCGCTGGACAAGCAGGTGCCCGAGGCGCATCGGGTCAATTTGCCCACATTGAGGAGAAGCGCGTAGCTCGTGAAAGGTCTCACGGGCACCTTTGTAGACGTTCTGGTAATCGATGAACAGAACGGTCCTCGCCAGGTTCACGAGGCGGCCCGCCAAAGATAATCCCCGCCAGTGCGAGCCCGAAGGCGCGGACGGCGGGGAGCAGTGGGAGCACGGTACCAGACATCACAACACGAAGGAAGCGGTGGCGCGTCAATCCTGGAGACATGCCCAACCCCAAGGGGGTCCTTGCTGCTCGGAAAGGCGCAAGGCAGACGAACGACCATAGGGCAGCTTACCCCTAGATATGGTGATCCGCGACCATATCAACACTGAATGTTGGGGTCACCACCGCATCCAGTCAGACCATGGCAGCGCGGGAGGTTGATTCCCGCGCTGCCAGGTGACCGGTGGCCGGGTGGGTCAGGTCTGGCGCAGGGGGCGCACTGGGACCATTTCGCGGCCGAAGGTGAAGTTGGTGACGCCGGCGAAGGAGGCGTACCAGGCTGCGGCCGCGGTGGCGAGGCCGACCCAGCCGCCGAGCTTGGTGATCGAGCTGTGACCACCGGCGGCGCCGATGCCGAGCAGGATGAAGGTGACCCACAGCAGCAGGAACACCACGTTCACCGCGGCGGTGGTGCGGAACGAGGCAACCCACATGTAGAAGGTGAAGATGCCCCAGGCGATCAGGAACAGGCCGACGGCTGTTGCCGGGACGCCCTTGGCGAAGAACGCCACGAAGGCCCAGTAGGAGATCCAGAAGGCGCCGTAGGAGCTGAACGCGGTGGCTCCGAAGGTGTTGCCCTTCCGGAACTCCCACATGCCGGCGAGGAGCTGGGCGCCGCCGCCGTAGGCGAGCGCGAGCCCGAGGACGACCGGTTCGCCCGCCTTGCTCACCAGCCCGGCGTTGAACATGCTCAAGACGAAGGTGGTGAGGGCGAAGCCGGCCAGGCCGAGCGGGGCCGGGTCAGCGATGGACGCGGCTGCCGCGTCTGGTGGAGACGGTGCCGTTCGGACAGTCTCGATGTTTTCCGCCATCGGAAGCCCTCCTTGCGAAACGGCATGCGGGAAAATCCGCCTGTGCTCGGATCGTGCGCTTCATCTCACATCCGGTCAAGATTCCCTCGAAACCTATAGGGGGCTTCTGCCGGAAAGGCAGCGGGGCAAGTATTGGGGACGAAAGTACTGCTTGCTCTCCTCGCACCCACTGCGCACTGCGCGCCTCAGGCACTTCGGGATGCGCGTTTGCCGTTATCAGGCATGGACGATAGATTTTCGCGGCTTCACGGAAGGGGCCGAGCAATGCTACGAAACGCGCCTATCCGGTCGAAATTTATTTTCACCCTGGTCGCCCCGCTGCTGGCGCTGACGATTGTCACCCTGGTCGGGTTGCGAGCCAGCCTGGGCGAGGGCGCCCGTGCCGGGCACGTGAACCAGCTCGCCCGCTTCGCCGACGACCTCACCCCGCTGATCCACGAGCTGCAGAACGAACGAAGCCTGTCGCGCAACTTCGTCAGCACCAACCGCAGCGCCGGCGCCGCCCCCCTGCAGGCCCAGCGCCGGACCACCGACCAGGCCGCAGCGACCTACCGCGCCGCCGCCGCCCGGCTTCGCCTCGGCCCCGGCGACAGCGGCCTGCGGGCCCGCATCGACTACGCCATGGGCGAACTGGCCAAGCTCACGCGGCAGCGCGTGCTGATCGACAGCGGCCCGATCACCGGTGACGCGCTGGCTTTCCAGCCGCTGATCGCGCAGGCGGAGCGGGAGGGCAACGTGCACCTCGGCGAGGCCCATCCGCCCGTCGACAACCTGCAGGAGGCGCTCAACCAGTACAGCGACACAGTCAACGACCTGCTGGACATCAACAGCGAGATCGCGCCGGGCTCCGGCGACCGGCAGCTGCTCGAATCGGTGGCGGGCTCGGTGGCGCTGGCACGTGCCAAGGACTTCGTGGACCTGCAGCGCGGCTTCGTATTCGGCCTCCTGTCACAGAAGGTCGCCACGCTCTCCGACGCCGAGCATGGCCGGCTGACCGCGCTGCTGGCGGCCGAGACCATCTACACGGCGCAGTTCCAGAACCACGCCACGCCCGAGCAGCGCCAGCGCCTCAACCAGACCGTCGCCGGGCCCGAGGTCAACCAGGTCGCGACCGTCGAGCAACAGGCCGCCCTGCAGGAGCACTTCCCCCCCAACGTCACCCCCCAGGCCTGGTACAGCGCCGCCAGCGCCAAGCTCGACCGGCTGCGGCAGGTCGAGCTGGCGCAGAACCACGACATCATCACCACCAGCGCGTCGGTGGTGTCCAGCGCCGGGAAGCGCGCCCTGCTCTACAGCCTGCTGCTGCTCACCACGCTGGTGCTCGCGGTCGGCCTGTCGCTGGTCAGCGCCCGCTCGATGATCCTGCCGCTGTCGCGGCTCAAGGACGCCGCCGACGAGGTCGCCGAACGCACGCTCCCCGGCGTGGTCCGGCGGCTGCGGGACGGCGAGGACATCGACCTCGCCGCCGAGTCGGCCGGCCCGATCACGATCGGCTCCTCCGACGAGATCGGCCAGGTCGCCGACTCGTTCAACGCGGTGCACCGGGTCGCGGTGCAGCTGGCCGGCAAGGAGGCGGCGCTGCGGCGCAGCATCGGCGAGATGTTCCTCAACCTGGCGCGGCGCAGCCAGAGCCTGCTCGACCGCCAACTGGAGCTGATCCACACGGTGGAGCTGTCCGGGCCCGCCGAGCTGCCAGGCGCCGTCGCCGAGCTGGACCACCTGGCCACCCGCATGCGGCGCAACGCCGAGAACCTGATCGTGCTGTCCGGGGCCGACCCCTCGCGCCGCTGGCGCGGGCCGGTGCCCGTGACCGAGCTGGTCGGCGCCGCTGTCGCAGAGGCCAACGAGCACACCCGGGTCGAGGTGCTGTCGCTGCCAGAGGTGCCGATCGCCGGGCATGCCGCCGCCGACGTGATGCACCTGCTCGCCGAGCTGATCGAGAACGCGGTCAGCTTCTCGGCGCCCGACACCCGCGCCGTGGTCGGCGGCCAAGCGCTGCCCGCCGGGTACCTGGTGGAGATCGAGGACCAGGGCATCGGCATGAGCGACGACCAGCTCCTGGACGCCAACGAGCGCCTCGCCAACCCGCCCGAGGTGGACTTCGCCCAAGTCCGCCTGCTCGGCTTCTTCGTGATCGGCCACCTGGCCGCACGGCACGGCATGAAGGTGCAGCTGCGCCACTCCTGGTCCGGCGGCATCACCGCCCTGGTGCTGCTCCCACCGGAGCTGCTGGCCCGCCAACCGGTGCCGGGGCAGCCGCCGGGGCCGGGACAGCCGGGGCATTGGCGCACGCCCGGCCCGCCTGGCAACACGCTCCAGCCCATCGGCGCCGCGCTGGACCCGGAGGTGCCGGACCTGTTCGACAGCGGCACGCCGAGCGCCCGCGCGCCGCTGCGCCGCCACCCACCACCGGCTGAGCCTGAGCCGCTCAGCAGCGACTACCGCTAGCGCCGGCGGCTGACCCTCTCGGTTCGTACCGCTTCCTGGGCGGCAAGCATGGGCAAGCATGTAGGTTGTGGCCCTTCCCAGACTGCGGCAGCGTTGACGAGGAGGTGCTGGTGAGCGGACGGCGTGTGCTCGCGCTCGATCTGGGAACCTCGTCGGTTCGGGCGCTGCTGTTCGACCAGGCAGGGCGAGCCGTCCCAGGGGTGCTGGCACGGCGGCCGAGCGCGCTGCAGGTCGCCGACGACGGCAGGGCAGAGCTGGACCCGGACGCCGTGGTCGCGACGATCGGCGACTGCCTCGACGAGCTGGCCGGGCGGGGCGCCCTCGATGGCGTCACCGATGTCGCCGTCTCCTGCGCCTGGCATTCGGTGATCGCGGCCGACCGCGACGGGCATCCGCTCACCGGCGCGCTCACCTGGGCGGACACTCGCGCCGCCGGCATGGTCGGGGAGGTGCGCGGGCAGGCGGACACCGAGCGCCTGCACGCGGCCACCGGCGCGCTCCCGCACACGACCTACTGGACCGTGAAGCTCCCCTGGCTCGCCCGCACGGTCCACCCGAAGCCGGCCAGCTACCTCGGCCTGAGCGAGTACGTCACCACGGCGCTGCTCGGCGAGCCGCGCGCGTCGGTGTCGATGGCGTCCGGCACGGGCCTGCTCGACCTCGCCACCCAGGCCTGGGACCCGGACGCGCTCGACCTGGCCGGCGTGGACGAGGCGGCCGTGCCGGGCCTGCTGCCGCCGGGCTGGCGCGGCCGGCTGACCACTGAGCTGGCACGCCGCTGGCCTGCGCTGGCCGGGGCGGCCTGGCATCCGCCGAGCGGCGACGGCGCCGCCTCCAATGTGGGCGCGGGCTGCGTCACCCCGGACAAGGTCGCGATCAACCTCGGCACCTCGGCGGCGGTCCGGTCAGTACACGACGACGGCGACCATGGGAAGGGGGGTCCTCTGGGGCGGGCGCTGTGGCGCTACCGGGTCGACCGCCACCGCCTGGTGACCGGGGCGGCGTATTCCGGCGGGGGCAACCTCTACGCCTGGGCCAAGAAGACGCTCGCCCTCCCGGATGACGAGCAGATCGAGGCTGCCCTGGTGAAGGTCCCACCCGGCGCCGAGGGGATCCTGGTCATGCCCTACCACGCCGGGTCGAGGGCACCCCTGGACCTGGTCGCCGGGTCGGGCGTGATCGCCGGGCTGTCGCTGGCCAGCACCGCCGTCGAGGTGGTCGCCGCCACCATCGAGGCGGTCTGCTTCCAGCTCGCTGACGGGGTCGAGGCGCTGGCGGCGAGCCTCGGACGAGCCGATTTTGAGGTGGTCGCCTCCGGCGGGGCGATCACCCCCTCGCGGTGGTGGCAGCAGACCCTGGCGAACGTCCTCGACCGGCCCATCCGGGTGGTGGACGAGCCGGAGGCGTCGGCGCGGGGCGCGGCCCTGCTCGCCCTCGACCTTGCCGACCCGGAGAAAACCCCCGCCCCCACCACCAGGCACGTGGTCGCGCCCGACCCCGCCGGTGTGGAGGCCGAGCGCGCCGCCCGGACCACCCACCAGGAGTTGGCCCACCGCCTCGGCTACGGGCTCGGCTCTGAGTAACCGCTGCTGCTACGCTTCGAGCATGGAACGTGTGGTAATCACCGGAATCGGCACGGTCAGCCCCCTAGGGCTCGACGCGCCCTCGACCTGGGCGGCGATGCTGGAGGGGCGCAGCGGCATCGACACCATCGCCGCCTTCGACCCGTCCCCGTTCCCGGTGCGGATCGCCGGGGAGGTGCGCGGCTTCGAGCCGGAGGCGGTGGTGTCCCGCAAGGACGCCCGGCGCATGGACCGGAGCGTGCTGTTCGCGGTCGCCGCCACCGACGAGGCGGTCGCCGACGCCGGCCTGGACCGCGACACGCTGGTCCCGGAGCGGACCGGCGTGGTAGTCGGCTCGGCCATCGGCGGGATCGCCATAATCGAACAGCAGCAGAAGATCCTGCTGGAGCGCGGGCCCGACCGGGTCTCCCCCACCTGGCTGCCCAACGCCCTGGTCGACACCGCCACCAGTTATATCGCCACCCGTCTCGGCGCCATCGGCTGCAACTTCGCAGTGGTCTCGGCCTGCGCCACCGGCTCGCACGCGATCGGCGAGGCCGCCGACCTGATCCGGCGCGGCCGCGCCGACGTGTTCGTGGCCGGCGGCACCGAAGCCTGCATCACCCCGCTGGTGCTGGCAGGGTTCTGCCAGATGCAGGCGCTGGCCCCCCGCAACGACGAGCCTCACGCCGCCTCACGGCCCTACGACCGGGCACGGTCGGGATTCGTCGTGAGCGAGGGCGCGGCGGTGGTAGTGCTCGAGTCCGAGGCGCACGCCCGCGCCCGCGGTGCCACGGTCTACGCCGAGGTTGCCGGCTACGGCGCCTCCAACGACGCCTACCACGTCGCCACCCCGCACCCGGAGAGCCGCGGGGTGATCCAGATGTTCCGCGACGCCCTGGACAACGCCCAGGTGCGGCCCGACGAGGTCGGCTATATCAACACCCACGGCACCGGCACCCCCCTCGGCGACCCGGCCGAAACCCACGCGATCCGCCAGACCTTCGGTGCTCACGCCGAGCAGCTGGCGGCCTCCTCGACAAAGTCGATGACTGGCCACCTGTTCGGCGCTGCCGGCGCCCTGGAGGCGATCGCCACCGCCCTCGCCCTCCGTGACCAGGTCCTGCCGCCCACCATCAACCTCGACGACCCGGACCCGACATGCGACCTCGACTACGTACCCCTGAAGAGCCGGGAGGCCCGCATCGACGTCGCGGTGTCGAATTCAATGGGCCTCGGCGGCCACAATGGCGCCGTCGTCCTTCGCCGCTTCAACTCCTGAAACAGTCCCGCACCGCCCACGAGCACCCGGCGCCGTCGCCGCTGAGCATGGGCGACCTGCTCAGCGCCACCCTGCGCAGCCCCCGCGAGCTGCTGGCGATCATCGGCCTGATCGTGGTCGCTGTGGTCGTCGTCTCGCCTCTGCCGCCCGTCTGGCAGGCCCCCGCCGCGATCGCCCTGGTGGCGATCCCCGGAACGATGCTCATGAACCGGGTCCGCAACCGTCTCCTCCGCAAGCACGCAGGAGACGACCGGGAGGAGGGAAGTTAGGCGGCAGGGGGAACCAGGTGCTCGACGCTGCCGTCCGGATTGCCAAGCAGGACCTCGTTGGCGACGCCGAGGAAGAGGCCGTGCTCGACCACGCCGAGGGTGGCCTTGATAGCGGCGGCGAGGCCGATGAGGTCAAGGTCGGGGTCGGAGGGGAGGCGGCAGTCGAGGATGTAGTGACCCTCGTCGGTGCGCAGCGGGGTGGCGCCGGGATCGAGCCGCAGGGTCGCCTCGGGCAGCAGGCGCAGCAGGCGCCGCCGGGTCATCGGCCAGGCGTAGGGGACCACCGCGACCGGGAGGGGGTGGGTGGTGCCGAGGCGCGGCACGTACTTCTCGCGCTCGGCGATGATCAGCACCCGCCGACCGGCGGCGGCGAGCAGCTTCTCGCGCAGCAGCGCGGCGCCGCCACCCTTGATGAGGTCGAGCCGCGGATCGATCTCGTCGGCCCCGTCGACCACCAGGTCGAGGGCCAGGTCGTCGAGCGGGACCACCTCCAGCCCGGCCTCGCGGGCATGCTCCTCGGTGCCCGAGGAGGCAACCGCCACCCGCGGCGGCGGGCCCCCGCGCTCCCGCCAGCGGGTGCCGAGCACTTCGACCAGCGCGGTCACCGCCCGGCCTGAGCCGAGCCCGATAGTCATCGATGGCTCGATCCGGGTGCTGGCAGCCGCCACCGCGGCGGCGCGGGCAGCAGGGTCGTCAACCCGCTTGAGGGTCACTGGAGCGTCCCGTCGGCCGTCCGGTTCCAGAGCAGGACCGCCGGCCACTCGTGCTCACTACCGAGCAGCGACACGCTGCCGGTCGAAAGCACCAGGTGCCGCGCCACCTCCAGCGGCCCCCCGAGCCACACTGCGCTGAGCACCCGCAGCTCGTGCCCGTGCCCGAACAGCATCGCGTCCTCTCCAGCCTCTTTGAGCTTGGCCAGCAGCGGCCCGGCCCGCTCCGCCACCTGCCCGATCACCTCGCCTCCCGGGCACCCGTCCCGGAACAGGTCCCAGTCCGGCCGCTGCTCCCGGATCTGCGGGGTCGTCAGGCCCTCATAGTCGCCGTAGTCCCACTCCAGCAGCGCGTCGCTGCTCTCGACCCGCCCCCCAAACCCCGCCAGCCGCGCCGTCACCAGCGCCCGGCTCAGCGGACTCGACAACACCCGCCCCACCCGCACCCCACCAAGCACCCGCCCAAGCCCCCGCGCCTCAACCTCCCCACCAGGAGTCAACGGCACATCCGTCCGCCCGGTATGCCGCCGCAACCGCGTCCACTCGGTCTCCCCATGCCGCACCAGGAAAAGCCGCATACTCTCCCCCATCACCAGGTTCGAGGCCCCCACGGTAACAGCCCCACCCGTGGCCTTCCCTACCGTCGTCGGCCGATGCGCCCCAACACCCAAAGCAGAAGTACGCCCACAGCGACAGAGATGAAGGCGGCTGGTCCATGTCCCGGCGAATATGTATGCATAGCGGCCAGTTTACTACGAGCTTGCCTTGATCACCGATTCGTCATACCGCTCCGTCGTGAGGTCGGCCTCCTGGATCCCAAGCTCAGCGACCACCCGCCGAAGCAGACCGAGCACCTGACCGACCTCCCCGGCCTCGGCCATTGACTCCACTTCGAGAAAGGTGCCCTGCAACTCCGGCACCGTGACAATCGAGGCCACGACGCCCCTGCCCTCAACGCTGAACCGGTAATTCACCACCCGCTTGGTAAACCGAACCCAAACCTCGAACCCGAGCCCTCGCAGCGTCGCCTCGACCGGTTCTCGCTCAGCCACCTCAGTCTCGTGCTCAGGCTTTGATTGGCTGACATCGTCCATGGGCGCACCCTTGAACGTGAGGAGATGGTGCACCCCATGCTCCGTCCAAATTGTCCGCAGGCGCAACTCGCGACCCGTCCGATGCAGTTCCCCGCTGGGTCGGTCGTAATAGGTGTCCTTGTAGCTGGCGGCCTCTTCCACTGACCAATCACGCAGGAGCCGCCGCACCCGTTCCGGATCCCTGACCCGCGCCTTTAGCTCGGCTTCGACCAAGGCTCCGCGTCCTCCCAGGCAACTTCAAATGCTCGCCGAAATCCACGATGGAGCATGGTCTCAGGCGCCGGCATGATCATTGGTGACTGGAACGACTTCCACTTCTGATCGAAGGACGAGACACCCTCGATGCCTATGCGGGCGGCTGTCATCGCGCTGCGGAGACGTTCATTCGCGGCCATAATGGACAGCCCCCGCGTGCGGCGCCTCATGGTTCAAGCGGACGCAACTGACATTACCACGCACTGTCGCAAGAGTCTGCTCAGCGTCTTTTACGAGGTTCATCCGTCCACAGCCTCGTGGGAGTGTCCGCGCCTGCCAGTGGTGGCGCGGTCCCGCTGCTCAGCTGGCATCGAGCCGGGAGGAGCGCTTTCCACGGGAGGGCAGGGCTCCTCCCGGTCTCCAGCCTGATTCCGTCGCAGGGGAGCCGTGATCGTGACCGACCAGACCAGCACCATCCGCAACCACGACCTCGTCCACACCACGGTGGCCGGCGAAGTCGGCTGGCACTTGGCGCAGACCATCAAGGTGCTTCGCGCCGAAGCGACGCCGATCGATCCTGCAATGCTGCGGATCGTACTGCACGGCATGGCCGAGCTAAGCGGGCTGCTGGTCGAGCGCGGCAGCGAAGTCTCCGTCCTGCCGCCCTCGCTGTTCTGCGACGATCGGGTAGTCGCGGAGGCCCTCGCGCTGTGGGAGGGACGGATCCGCCTCGCCATGACCGAGCAGCGCCGTCGCAAGACTTGAGAGAACTGGGCCGCAGGACGGGACAGCGGGGCTCTGGGGTTCCTGCGGCTCGGTCAGGGAACCCCGGGGCGTGCTGGCATTCCCCCAAACGCCCACGTCCCCGGGGTCCCTGCCAACTGCAACTAGAGGCTGGACCGGATCCGCGTTCGGCGCGAAGGTCGTGCACCGATTCTGGCTATGACCCCGGTGGGTAGGTGCGGATGAAGACGTCGTCGGCGTGGTTGGTGTCGGCGGGGATCAGGTTGCAGAAGCCGGAGACGAACAGGATGGTGTGGCCGTCGGCGCTGAGGGAGGGGCGGGTGCTGACGTCGGGGGAACCTGGGCGGGCGAAGGGGGTGGGGGTGCAGCCGAGGCCGTCGCTGCTGTCGGGGGCGACGCTGGCGCGGGTGTTGGTGTTGGTGGCGAGGTCGCGGATGAAGACGTCGCGCTGGCCGTTGTGGTCGCCGCCGACGACGTTGCGGTCGTTGGAGGCGAAGGCGACGTAGCGGCCGTCGGCGTTGATGGCGCCGCGGGTGCTGGCGCCGGTGAGTTGGGTGCCGGTGGGGCCGACGCTGACGCGGATGGTGGTGCCGGTGACCATGTCGCGGCGGAAGACGTCGGTCTGGTGGTTGCTGTCGCCCGCCACCAGGTTGCTGGCGGTGGACTGGAAGACGACGTAGCGGCCGTCGTCGTCGATCGCCGGGCGGGTGGAGGCGCCGCTGGCGTCGCCGCCGGTGGTGCTCACGCTGACGCGCCGGATCGTGCCGGTGAGGCGGTCGAAGCGGTAGACGTCGCGCTGGCCGTTGGCGTCGGGGGCGCCGGGAACCAGGTTGGAGGCGTCGGAGACGAAGGCGACGTAGCGGCCGTCGGCGCTGATGTCGGGGCGGAGGCTGACGTCGTCGGGGCTGCCGCCGCCAGCGGAGGCGACCCGGACGGTGGTGCCGGTCGCCAGGTCGCGGACGTACACGTCGGTGCCGGCGCCGGGCGCGGGGGCGTTGGCGACCAAGTTGCCGGCGGTGGAGTTGAACGCGACGTAGCGGCCGTCCGCGCTGATCGAGGGACGGGTGGAGAAGCCGTCGGCGGCGCCTCCGGTGGCGCTGACGCTCACCAGGATGGTGGTGCCGGTGACCATGTCGCGGCGGAAGACGTCACCGGCATGGTTGCCGTCCGCCACGCCCGCCACCAGGTTGGAGGCGTCCGACTGGAAGGCCACGTAGCGGCCGTCCTCGCTCACCGCGGGCAGGGTGCCAGGGCCGCCCGGCGCCCCGCCGGTGGCGCTGACGTCCACCTGCCGGGTGGCCCGGTGGACCAGGTCGCGCCAGTACACGTGGAAGCCGCCAGGGCCGGGGTCGCCGGGCACGAGGTTGGTGGCGGTGGAGTGGAAGACCACCACGTGCCCGTCGCCTGAGAGGACGGCGCGGCTGGAGTCGCCGTCGGGATCGCCGCCGCTGGCGCTCACGCTGGCCCGGACGGTGGTGCCACCGGAGCCGGAGAGCGCCTTGGCTGCTGGGGGCCGCGTGCCGAATGCGGCCATGACCAGTGCCGTTCCAACGACTACGACGCCGACCGCAGATGCGCCTGCTCGCCGCATCGCCACCTCCTCGAATGCTCGCCGCGGATTGACCGGATCGCGACTCTACCCGGGGTCCGTTATTTGCGCGAGGAGTTTCCTACGCAGTCTGCGTGGAGCAGCGTCGAAAGAACTTCATTCCCATGTCGTATGGCTTGGTACGCCATCACCCTGGTTCGCTGGCTAGGCGGCCGGACGTGGCTACCTGCGGTGGGCCTCGGTGAGCCAGGCGTCGAGGGGGCGGTTGGTGAGGCGTTCGTAGGCTTCGCGGTAGCGGGCGGCGGTGCCGGCGACCACGTCGGGGGGGAGGGCTGGGGCCGGTGGGCGCTTGTCCCAGGTCTGCCCCTCCAGCCAGTCGCGGACGAACTGCTTGTCGAAGGACGGGGGCGAGGAGCCGGGTTCCCAGGCGCCGGCGGGCCAGAAGCGGGAGGAGTCCGGGGTGAGGACCTCATCGGCCAGGACCACCTCGCCGCCGGGGGCGAGGCCGAACTCGAGCTTGGTGTCGGCGAGCAGGATGCCCCGCCTGGCGGCGTGCTCGGCCCCACGGGCATAGACCGCCAGGGTCAGGTCGCGCAGGCGCTCGGTCAGGGCCTCGCCGACCCGGGCGGCCATCTCCGCCTCGGAGATGTTCTCGTCGTGGCCGGTCGTCGCCTTGGTGGCCGGGGTGAACAGCGGCTTCTCCAGGCGATCGGCCTGGCGCAGACCTGCAGGCAGGCGGATCCCGCAGACCGTGTCAGAAGACTGGTATTCCGCCCAGCCGGAGCCGACCAGGTAACCGCGGGCGACGCACTCGATTGGGACCATGTCCAGGCGGCGCACCAGCATGGCCCGCCCGGCCAGGTGCCGCGCCCCGGGCGGCAGCTCGCTGGCGTGCCAGCCGACCAGGTGGCCGGGCACCAGGTCGGCGAGCTGCCCCAGCCAATACTGCGTCAGCGCCGTGAGCACCTCGCCCTTGCCGGGGACCTGCTCGGGGAGCACCACGTCGAAGGCGGAGATGCGGTCCGAGGCGACCAGCAGCAGGTGCTCGGCGTCGACCGCGTAGATGTCGCGGACCTTGCCGGAGGCCAGGTGGCGCAGTCCCTCCAGCTCCGGCGCTGCTGCCGGTGCAGTTGACGTTGACGTTGGACGGGTCGTCACGGCAGTTCCTCCAGACGCTCGAAGACCGGTTCGGCGTTGGCCACGAAGCGGCGAGGGTCGAGGGCGCTGTCCAGACCGGCAGCGCCGCCGACGGCCTCCTCTACTCCAGGTTCGGCCAGGAGCAGCTCCTTGAAACCGCCCTTGCCCTCCCAGGCGGCCATGGCGGCGCGCTGCACGGCGGCGTAGGCCTGCTCACGCGACCAGCCGGCATCGACCAGGGCCAGCAGCGCGGCCGAGGAGCCGGCCAGCCCGCCGGAGGCGTCCAGGTTGGCGCGCATCCTCTCCGGGAAGACCCGCAGGCCGCCGACCAGCCAGGCGGCGCGCTCCAGGCCGTAGTCGAGCACGCAGCAGGCATCGGGCAGCACTACCCGCTCGACCGAGGAGTGGGAGATGTCGCGCTCGTGCCACAGGGCCACGTCCTCCATGCCCGCGACGGCATAGCCGCGCAGCAGCCGCGCCACGCCGGTGAGGCGCTCGGCCACGATCGGGTTGCGCTTGTGGGGCATGGCCGAGGAGCCTTTCTGGCCTTCCGCGAACGGCTCCTCGGCCTCGCGGACCTCCGTGCGCTGCAGGTGGCGGACCTCGATGGCGAGCCGCTCCAGGTTGGCGCCCGCCAGCGCCAGGGCGCTGAGGAACTGGGCGTGGCGGTCGCGGGCGACCACCTGGGTCGGGGCAGGTTCCGGGGCGAGGCTGAGTTCCGCGAGCACTTCCGCCTCGATGTCGGCCGCCAGGTTGGCGTAGGTGCCGACCGCACCCGAGATGGTCCCGACCGCGACCGCCTCGCGGGCGGCGCGGAGACGCTGCCGGTCGCGGTCGAAGGCGAAGGCGTGGCTGGCCAGCTTGAGGCCGAAGCTGGTCGGCTCGGCGGCGACCCCGTGGGTGCGGCCGAGGGCGAGCGTGCCGCGATGCTCCAGGGCCCGCTCGCGCAGCGCCGCGACCAGCGCGCCGAGCCGCCGGCCGAGCAGGTCGGTGGCGCGGACGAGCTGCAGCGCCAGGGCGGTGTCGATCAGGTCCGACGAGGTCATGCCGTAGTGGACGTGCCGGGCGGGCTCACCGATGCCCTCGCCGTAGGCGGTGAGGAAGGCGATCACGTCGTGGTGGAGCTGAGCGTCCAGCTCGTGCACCCGGTCGGGACTCGGCGGCGGGGCCTGCTCGATCGCGGCGAGGTCGTCGGCCGGGACCAGCCCGCGCCGCGCCCGCGCCCGCACCACCGCGGCCTCGACCTGGGCATATAGCTCGAATCTGGTCGCCTCGGACCAGACTGCCCCCATCTCGGGGAGGGTGTAGCGCGGGATCACACGGGAAGCTTAGCGGACGCCTACCCGGCGGCAGGCGTCACAGCCGCAGGCCCGCCGCGAGCTGGCGCTTGAAGTCCTGCAGCTCGGCGCGGAGCTTGGGGTCGGCGATGGCGAGGATCTGCACGGCGAGGACGCCGGCGTTGGCGGCGGCGTCCAGCCCGACGGTCGCTACCGGGACGCCGGAGGGCATCTGCACGATGGAGTACAGAGAGTCCTGCCCGCCGAGCTGCGGGCTGTAGAGGGGCAGACCGATCACCGGCAGGACGGTGTGGGCAGCGATCACGCCGGGCAGCGCGGCGGCCTTGCCGGCGGCGGCGATGATCACCTGGATGCCCCGGTCAGCGGCACCCTCCGCATAGGCGGCCACGCGCGCCGGGCTACGGTGCGCGCTCAGCACCTCCAGCTCGAACTCGACCCCGAACTTCTCCAGCATGACGCAGGCAGCCTGCGTCTTCTCCTCATCAGAACTGGAGCCGAGGACAATCCCGACTAGTGCTTCAGACATGGATGCACCTCGAACAATCAAGAAGACGGGCAGCGGCCCGAGCATTCTAGCGGCCTGCTGTCAGGCGCGCGGCGAGACGGCGATCGGCAGGCGGGCCAGAACCCCGTACCCGCCCTCCAGCCAGAGCTCGGGGCCCGGTTCGGCAAGCGACGGACGCGGTTGCATCCAGCCGAGGTTCTCGTGGCGGCCGGCGTCGGGGTCGATGTGCCAGGCGGCAGCATCTTCGGTGACCTGCAGCTCCAGGTTCTGCGGGCCGTAGCGGATCAGCAGCTGCGGCCGGGCGGGGCCGACCCGCTTCAGGCAGTTGCTGAGCGCCTCCTGCACAATCCGGTAGGCCGAGCTGTCGACCTCGGCGGGCAGCGGCACCGCCGCACCCTCGACCACCACGTCCACGGGCAGGCCTGCGGTCTTGACCTCGCTGACCAGCGCGCCGAGCTGGCTCATCGGAGCAGGGGTCTCCGCCGAGCAGTCCCCCAGGGCATCCAAGTCGAGCAGCTCGGTGCCGTGGTGCAGCCTGGCGGCGGTGCGCTCGCCGGTGCGAGCGATGCGGCTGAGCGCCTCGCTGGCCCGCCCGGCGCCGATGGGGAGCAGCTGCTCGGCCGCCTTGAGCTGCGACACGATGAACTCCACGTCGGCGGCGATCAGCTCGTGCAGCTCCTTGGCGGCGCGGATGCGCTCGGCGGCGACGGTCTCACGGGCCATATAGCCAAGCTCGCGTTCCAGTCGGGTGGCGCGGTCGGAGACCATGGCGGCGAATGCACGCCGCACCCGCGCCTCACCGCCGACGACCCAGGCGGTCACCAGTAACACCTGTAATACGACGAAACCCTGGAAGGACAAACGGTGCTGGAATGCCAGCGTGACGGTGATGGCCGCGAGGCCGCTGCCACCGAGCAGGACCCCCAGCGGGGCAGCCCGGCGCAGCAGCGGGATCGATGCCTGTGATGCTTGCATAAGCCTCTCCTGGGCGAGCGCGGTCACTCGGAGCTGGCTGAGCCGTGCGGTCCCACGGAGCAGGCCGTTCCTGCAAGTGTGTTGTAACACTCCGACGAAGCCCTCGAAAAGAGGACTACAGAATTTGGCATAGATTACAGACCAGATTCGTGGAGTAGAGATTTGCCGCGAACGACCTAACTAACCGGCGTTGGCGGCGATGTCGCGGCGGTAGTGGACGCCCTCGAAGTGGATCAGCTCGGCTGCGGCGTAGGCGCGGGTCCTCGCGCCCGCCAGGTCGTCGTCCAGAGCGGTGACGGCGAGCACCCGGCCGCCGTCGGTGCGGACCTCGCCGGAGCGGTCGCTGCTGGTGCCGGCGTGGAACAGCCGCACGCCGGGCAGGGCGGCCGCCTCGCCGAGCCCGCTGATCGGCAGGCCGCGCCGGTAGGCGCCCGGGTAGCCGCCGGCGGCGAGTACCACCGTGACGCAGGCGCGCGGGTCCCAGATGGCCTTGTGACCGGCGAGCACGCCCTCGGCCGTCGACCACAGCATGTCGGTCAGGTCAGCAGCCAGGCGCGGCAGCACCACCTGGGTCTCCGGGTCGCCGAAGCGGCAGTTGAACTCGATCACCTTGGGTCCCGCCGGGGTCAGCGCCAGCCCCGCATACAGCAGGCCCCGGTAGGAGATGCCACGGGCGGCCAGTTCGGTGACCGTCGGCTCCAGGATGGTGTGGCACACCTCGGCGAGCAGGGCATCGGAGAAGTCCGGCAGCGGCGAGTAGGCGCCCATGCCGCCGGTGTTGGGCCCCTGGTCGCCGTCGCCGACCCGCTTGTAGTCGCGCGCCGGCGCCAGCGGCACCACCGTGCGGCCGTCGCTGAAGGCGAACAGGCTCGCCTCCGGGCCCTCCAGGTACTCCTCCAGCAGGACGGTGTCGCCGGCCTCGCCGTGGACGCGGCCGATCAGGGCGGCCTCCAGCGCCGCCTTGGCGGTGGCATGGTCTCGCGTTACCGTGACGCCCTTGCCAGCGGCCAGGCCGTCCGCCTTGATGACCCAGGGCGGGCCGAAGCGGTCCAGGGCCGTGACGGCGGCGGCCAGGTCGGTGAACGTCTCCGCCCGGGCGGTCGGCACGCCGGCGGCGGCCATGACCTCCTTGGCGAAGGCCTTGGAGCCCTCGATCCTGGCGGCAGCGGCGGTCGGGCCGAACACTGCCATGCCGCGTTCCTGCAGGTGGTCGGCGACTCCGGCGACCAGCGGCGCCTCCGGGCCGATCACGGTCAGGTCGACGCCCTCGCGCTCCACAAAGGCGGCCACGGCGGCGCCGTCGGTGATCGCGATCCCCGTGACGTTGTGCGCCAGTGCGGCGGTGCCGGCGTTGCCGGGCAGGACGAAGACCTGCTCGACGTCGGGGTTGGCGGCCAGCGCCTCCAGCAGCGCATGCTCGCGCCCCCCACTTCCGATCACCGCAATGCGCATAGCTGCCCCTATCCCTATTCTCCGGGATCCCGGATAAGCGTCTGTTCCCGCCCTGGACCGACGAACACCGCACTCACCCCTACCCCGGTGAGCTTCTCGATAACCTCAATGTAGGCGCGAGCGTGGCGCGGGAGGTCCGCGTAACGGGTCACGCCGGTGATGTCCTCGCGCCAGCCCTCGAACCACTCGTACTGCGGCTCGGCGTGATGGACCTCGGTCTGGGTCATGGGCCAGTCCTGGGTCACCTCGCCGTCGATGCGGTAGGCGGTCGCTACCGGGATGCGCTCCAGGGCCGACAGCACGTCCAGCTTGGTCAGGAATAGCTCGGTCAGCCCGTTCACCCGGGCCGCGTAGCGGAGCTGGACGGTGTCGAGCCAGCCGCAGCGGCGCGGGCGCCCGGTGGTGGTGCCGAACTCGGCGCCGGCGCTGCGCAGCTCGTCGCCCTCCGGGCCGTGCAGCTCGGTGGGGAACGGCCCGGAGCCGACCCGGGTGGTGTAGGCCTTGGCGATGCCGATGACCCGGTCCACTTCGCGAGGGCCGACGCCGCAGCCGAGCAGCGCCCCGCCGGCCACCGGCGAGGACGAGGTCACGAACGGGTAGGTGCCGTGGTCCACATCGAGCATGGTCGCCTGGGCGCCCTCGAACAGCACCTGCTTGCCGTCGCGCAGGGCCTTCCAGACAAGCAGGGAGGTGTCGGCGATGCGCGGCCGCAGCGCCTCGGCGTAGGTGGCGTACTCCTCCGCCACCGCGTCAGCGTCGATCGGCAGGCGGTTATAGACCTTGGCGAGCTGGGGGTTGCGCTCGCGCAGGACCACCTCGATCTTCTGCAGCAGGATCTTCTGGTCGAGCAGGTCCTGGACGCGGATGCCGAGCCGCGCGACCTTGTCGCCGTAGGCGGGGCCGATCCCCCGCCCGGTAGTGCCGATGCGGTTGGAGCCAAGCCAGCGCTCGTTGAGCTTGTCGCGTTCCTTGTGCCAGGGCATGATCAGGTGCGCGTTGGCGGAGACCAGCAGCTTGCCGGTGGCGATCCCCTGGGCCTCCAGCGCGGCCAGCTCGGCTAGCAGGACGCCCGGGTCCACCACCACGCCGTCGCCGATCACCGTGATGACGTGCGGGTAGAGGATCCCGCTCGGCACCAGGTGCAGCTTCCAGGTGCGGCCGCCCACCACCACAGTATGGCCGGCGTTGTTGCCGCCCTGGTAGCGGGCGACCACGTCCATCTTGTCGGCGAGCAGGTCGGTGGCTTTCCCTTTGCCCTCGTCGCCCCACTGGGCGCCGACCAGGATGGTTCCCGGCATGCCTCGCTCACTTTCCAACGGTTTGGGGTCCGGGACCTTCAGTCTATCGGAGCCTGCCTGGCCTGCCTTGATGCTGTGGTGGAGAGCCAGACGCCGGCCAGCACCAGCGGGGCACCGGCCCAGAAGGTGAGTGCCGGCAGTTCGTGAAATAGCCACCAGGCGAGCAGGGTCGCGCCCACCGGTTCCGCGAGGCCAACCACCGCGATCACCGCCGCTGTCACAGTGGCGAGCAGGAAATTGAAGACGGTGTGGCCCAGCAGCTGCGGCCCGGCCACCACCCCGGCGACCGCGAGCCAGGAATGCGCGGAGTAGCCGCCGAGCGGGGCGCTGGTGAGCAGGCACAGCGGCAGCAGCACCAGCGCCGCAGTGCCGTAGACGGCGGTGTTGTAGGTGGCGGCCTCCAGGTTGCGCCGCAGCACCCGGCCGATCATCAGGTAGCCGGTGAAGAAGACCGCGCCGCCAAACGCCATGACGTCGCCGAGCAGCGCCCGGGGCCCGAGGTCGATCGAGGTCGCGTCCCCGAGCCCGACCAGGGCTGCGCCGGCCATGGCGAGGCCGATGCCCGCCCACACCCGGCGCGTCGGGGGCTCGCCGATCAGCCGGCCGCCGAGCCCGACGAACAGCGGCGCGGTGGTGACCAGGACCGTGGAGGAGGCCACCGTCGTGAGCGCCAGCGAGGCGTTGAACAGAGCGAAGTGCAGTGCCAGGCAGGCCCCGGAGGCGAGCAGCCAGCGCACCTGTGGAGCGCCGAGGGCGGGCCTGGGCCTGGGGCCGTTGCGCGCCCGCAGCGCGAACGGCCCCAGCAGCAGCGCACCAGCCAGGCAGCGCCAGAACGCCAGCGCCAGCGAGGGCACATGCGCCACCCGCACCAGGATGGGCGAGACTGAGACCGCCGCGATGCCAACGGCGATCGCGGCGGTGGCTCTCCTCCCCTTCAGCTTGGGTACTTGGACAGCAGCTCGCGCAGGCGGCTGACGAAGCGCAGCGACTCGTCGTACTGCCGCTGCCAGACGTTGCGGCCGAAGATCACGCCGAGGGCGCCGGCCTCCATGGCCATGCGGGCCTTGTCGAGGACCTCCTCGTCGCCGCCCTTCTCGCCGCCGCTGAGCAGAACGGGGGTACGGGAGGCCGAGTGGACCACCGCGTTGACCGCCTCCTGCTCGCTGAACTCGCCCGCGTAGCCCTTGGGGACGCCGGTGGTCGCCCGCGGGTCGGGGAAATTCAGCTTGACTACGTCAGCGCCCAGCTCCGAGGCGATCCGGGCGGCGTAGTCGATCTGGTAGAGGGAGTTCTTGCCGCCCTTGGCGTCCACCGAGCTGCCGCGCGGGTAGGACCACACGATCAGCGGCAGGCCGAAGCGGTGAGCGTCCCTACGCACCTGCGCGAACGCCTCGAAGTCGGTCTCCTGCTGCTCGCTGCCGACGTAGAGGGTGTAGCCGACCGCATCGGCACCGAGCCGGACGGCCTCCTCGACGTTGGCGTTCAGCGGCGAGCGCGGCGCGGACGCCGGCGGGATCTCCGTGCGGCCGTTCAGCTTGAGGACCAGCGGGACCTCGCCGGCATAGTCCCAGAAGAACTTCTCGGCGTTGCCGACCTGGATTGCCACGCCGTTGAAGCCGCCCTCGACCGCCAGCCTGAGGATGTACTTCGGGTCGCCGGAGATGGGGTTGTCGAAGAAGTCCCGCGGTCCATGCTCCAGGCCCTGGTCGTAGGGCAGGAACATGGCGGAGCCGTTCTTCAGGCCGAACTGGTAGAGGATCCGGTTGAGCCGGGCCTTCTTGCCGGTGTTGAGGCCGAGCTCCCCAATCGGAGTGCGGGGTACCGCGCCGTTGCCCATTGCTGCCTCCCGTCCGAAAAGTCAGAGCCCCCATTGTTCCGGCGCGGTCTAGCCTGGGCAACCCTACGTAGTTCACGCAGAGAGCGGCGGCGATTCGTCCATCTTGCGCTCTCGGATGCTATTGTCTTGCAAGTGGGATTCGACCACGAGAGGAGGCCGCACGATGCGTACCTGGGGAAGCGAGTTCAAGCAGTTCGTGCTGCGGGGCAACGTCGTTGACCTGGCCGTGGGGATCGTGATCGGGGCGGCCTTTGCCACCGTCGTGCAGGCGCTCGTCAAGGACATCATCACGCCCCTGATCGCCGCGATCTTCGGCCAGCCCGACTTCGCCACGCTCAGCTTCACCATCCACCGCTCCACCTTCCGCTACGGCGACTTCCTCAACGCGGCCTTCAGCTTCGCGACCATCGCCTTCGCCGTGTTCGTCTTCGTGGTCAAGCCGGTCAACACGCTGACGATGCGGTTCCGGCGCCGCCAGAACCCCGACCCGACCCTGCGCAAGTGCCCGCAGTGCGTCAACGACATCCCGCTGGCCGCCAAGCGCTGCGGCTTCTGCACCAGCGAAGTTGCCCCCGCGACGACCTGACGCTGAGGGTGCTACGGTGATCAAAGCGTCCCCAACACCCTCAGGACGGCAAGGACCCGCCAAGGAGTGACCATGAACGACAGCCGGGACCACCTCCCGGCGGAGTTCGAGCGGCTGGAAGCGCCCTCGAACTCCTATGCACCCCGGCAGGTGGTCACCTATCTGTGCACCCGCGAGCATCTCGTGGCTGTGCCGTTCGCCCTGGAGGCCGAAGTGCCCGAGGTGTGGGATTGCCGCTGCGGCCAGCCCGCCACCAGGGTGGACGCGGGCGAGGCCGAGCCGACTAGCGGCGCAACAGCAGGATGAGCGCCTGCAGCGCCACTGCGTAGGCGAGCGCCGACTGGGCGTTGAAGAGACGGATCGGCGCCTTGAACGAGGCACGGAGCATGCTCACGGCCTTCCACAGCAGCCAGACCACGACGGCCTCCAGCAGCAGGCGCAGCGGCCAGGCGGCATGCCAGGGCAACCTGAAGCCCAGCAGCGAGGCCAGGAACCCAGCCATCCCGAGGGTGAAGACCTGCACCACGCCCGGGTAGAGCGGCCTGGCCATACGGCGGTGACTGCGCGGCGGTGCCATACCTGAAGAGTCTAAGCGCCGCCCACCACCAGCGGGGCCTGCTTGGCGAAGGTGAGGCCGTCCTTGGTGGCGTGGACCAGGAGGCGGTCGCCGTCGCTGATCTCGCTGGAGAGGATGCGGCGGGCGACCTCGTCGCCAATCTGCTTGTCGATCAGGCGGCGCAGCGGGCGCGCGCCGTAGGCCGGGTCGTAGCCGCGGTCGGCGAGCCAGCGCTTGGCCTCCGGGGTCAGGTCGACGCTGATGCGGCGGGCGGCCAGGCGGCCCCGCAGCCGGTCCATCTGCAGGTCGACGATCTCGGCCAGGTCGGCCGGGCTGAGGCGGTGGAACACCAGGACCTCGTCGAGCCGGTTGAGGAACTCCGGCTTGAACGACGCCCGCACCACCGCCATGACCCGCTCGCGGATGGTCTCCTCCGACTCGAAGACCTCGGTGAGGTACTGCGAGCCGAGGTTGGAGGTCATGATCAGCACCACGTTGGCGAAATCGACCGTGCGGCCCTGGCCGTCGGTGAGACGGCCGTCGTCCATCACCTGGAGCAGCACATTGAAGATGTCCGGGTGGGCTTTCTCGACCTCGTCGAGCAGCACCACGCTGTAGGGCCGCCGCCGCACCGCCTCGGTGAGCTGGCCGCCCTCCTCGTAACCGACGTAGCCGGGCGGCGCGCCGATCAGGCGGGCGACCGCGTGCTTCTCGCCGTACTCGCTCATGTCGATGCGCACCATCGCGCGCTCGTCGTCGAACAGGTAGGCGGCCAGCGCTCTGGCCAGCTCGGTCTTGCCGACGCCGGTCGGGCCGAGGAACAGGAAGCTGCCGATGGGGCGGCCCGGCTCGGACAGGCCGGCGCGGGAGCGGCGGATGGCGTCGGCGACGGCGGCGACGGCCTCGTCCTGGCCGACCACGCGGGCGTGCAGTTCGTCCTCCAGGCGCAGCAGCTTGGCCATCTCGCCCTGCATCAGGCGGGTCACCGGGATGCCGGTCCATGCGGCGACGACCTCGCCGACGTCCTCCTCGTCGACCTCCTCCTTGAGCATGCGGCGCTCGGTCTGCAGCTCGGCGAGGCGCCGGTTGGCCGCTTCCAGCTCGCGCTCCAGGCCGGGCAGCACGCCGTAGCGGAGCTCGGCGGCGCGGGACAGCTCGCCGTCGCGCTCGGCGCGTTCGGCCTCGCCGCGGGCCTCCTCGATGCCGGCCTTGGTCGAGCGGATCGCCTGGATGGCCTCCTTCTCGGCCTCCCAGTGGGCCTTCATGGCGTTGAGCTGCTCGCGCAGCCCGGCCAGCTCCTCCTCCAATTTCGCCAGGCGCTCGCGGGAGACCTCGTCGGTCTCCTTGGTGAGCGCGGCTCGCTCGATCTCGAGCTGCTTGGCGCGGCGGTCGAGCACGTCGATCTCGATCGGCATCGAGTCGATCTCGATGCGGAGCCTGGAGGCTGCCTCGTCGATCAGGTCGATGGCCTTGTCGGGCAGGAAGCGGCCGGTCACGTAGCGGTCGGAGAGCACTGCCGCGGCGACCAGCGCGGCGTCCTGGATGCGCACGCCATGGTGGACCTCGTAGCGCTCCTTGAGGCCGCGGAGGATGCCGATGGTGTCCTCGACGCTCGGCTCGCCGACCAGCACCGGCTGGAAGCGGCGCTCCAGGGCCGCGTCCTTCTCGATGTGCTTGCGGTACTCGTCGAGGGTGGTGGCGCCGATCATGTGCAGCTCACCGCGGGCCAGCATCGGCTTCAGCATGTTGCCGGCGTCCATGGCGCCCTCGGCGGCGCCAGCCCCGACCACGGTATGCAGCTCGTCGATGAAGGTGATGACCTGGCCTTCGGACTCGCGGATCTCGTCGAGCACCGCCTTGAGGCGCTCCTCGAACTCCCCGCGGAACTTGGAGCCGGCGATCATGCCGCCGAGGTCGAGGGCGATGATGCGCTTGTCCTTGAGGCTGTCGGGCACGTCGCCGGCCACCACGCGGTTGGCGAGGCCCTCGACGATGGCGGTCTTGCCGACGCCGGGTTCGCCGATCAGCACCGGGTTGTTCTTGGTGCGGCGCGACAGCACCTGCACGACCCGGCGGATCTCGTCGTCGCGGCCGATCACCGGGTCGAGCTTGCCGGCACGGGCGGCCTCGGTGATGTCGCGGCCGAAGCGCTCCAGCGCCTGGTACTTGGCCTCGGGGTTCTGGTCGGTGACGCGATGGCTGCCGCGGACCTGCTCGAGCGCCTGCAGGATCGCCTCGCGGGTGACGCCCGCGCCGGTGAGCAGCTTGGCGGCATTGTCGGAGCCCTCCGTCATGGCCAGCAGCAGGTGCTCGGTGGAGACGTACTGGTCGCCGAGGGCGCCGGCCTCCTTGCGGGCACGCTCGATCAGGCGGGCGGTCTGGGGTGACAGCACCACCTCCTGCTCGGGGCCATAGACCTTGGGGATGCGGCCCAGCGCCTCGCTGGCGCGGGCTTTGAGCTGGACCGGGTCGGCGCCGGCGCGGCGCACCACCGGAAAGACGATCCCCTCCGGGTCGGAGAGCAGAGCGACCAGCAGGTGCTCCGGCTCGATGCGCTGATGGTCGCTGGCGAGCGCGTTGCGCTGGGCTCCTGCCAGCGCCTCCTGTGCCTTGTGGGTGAAAGCGTTGACGTCCATGGTTCTTCCGCTTCGTTGCGTGGTTCGGTGGTTCGTTGTCAGTCGTAGCGGCGCGGTGGCTGGTAGCGCACGATCGCTGAGGAGTAGCGGACCATGTCGCGGCGGGCCTCGCGGCGGGCCGCCTCCAGCTCTTCGCGGTGGCGGCGGGCCTGCGCCTCCAGCGCCTGCTCCAAGGCGGCGATCCGCGCCTCCAGCCGGTCGATCTCTTCGGCCAGCGCGATCACCCGGGAGACGCCGGCGAGGTTCACACCCATGCTGGTCAGCTCCTGGATCTCGCGCAGGCGCGCGATGTCGCGCTCGGAGTAACGGCGCGTGTTGGCCGTGGTCCGCTTGGGCCGCACCAGGCCCTTGCGCTCGTAGATGCGCAGGGTCTGGGGATGGACCCCCGCCAGCTCGGCCGCCACCGAGATCACGAACAGCGCCCGGTCGTCAGGCCGGGAGGTACCGCCGGAGCCGGGGCTGCTCCGGGGTTCGGATCCGGGGCCGGTGTTCACCTGGTCGGCCATGGGAGTCGCCGCCTTACCGTTCCATGTTCAGGTGCGATCGGGGCGAGGTGTCCGACAGCGAGGCGAACTCGCGCAGCAACTCCCGCTCGCGGCGGGAGAGCTTCTCGGGCACGCTCACCTGCACGGTGACCAGCAGATCGCCGGTCAGCTTGCGGGCTGATGAGGGCACCCCCCGGCCCTTCACCCGGAAGGTGCGGCCGTTCTGGGTGCCCGGCGGGATCTTCAGGGTGACCGAGCCGTCCAGGGTGGGCACGGTCAGCTCGGTGCCGAGAGCCGCCTCGGCGAAGGTGACCGGGACGGTCATGATCAGGTCCTGGGCGCGGCGCGCGAAGATCGGGTGCGGGGTGACGTGGACCCTGACGATCAGGTCGCCGCCAGGCGCGCCATTCATGCCCGGCTCGCCCTGGCCCTTCAGCCGGATCACCGCGCCGTCGTTGACCCCGATCGGGATGCGCACCTTCAGCTCCCGGGTGCGGATCTGGGTGCCGCTGCCCTTGCAGGTGGTGCAAGGGTCGTCGATCACGGTGCCGCGGCCCTGGCAGGTCGGGCACGGGCTGGAGAGGCCGAACAGCCCCTGGTCGCGGGTGATCGTGCCACGGCCGCCGCAGGTGGGGCAGGGGCGCGGGAGGGTCCCCGGCCGGGCGCCGGTCCCCTGGCAGGCGACGCAGCGGGCCGGGCCGCGCAGCTGCAGCGGGATGGTGGCGCCGCGGACCGCCTCCTCGAAGCCGAGGGTGACCTCGCTCTCGACGTCGCGCCCCCGGCGCGCGCTGTTCTGGGCACGGCCGCCGCCGAAGATATTGCCGAACAGCCCGCCAAGTCCCCCGAAGTCGCCCAGGTCTTCGACGCGGACGCGCTGGCCGCCACCGTAACCGCCGGGGAAGCCACCGAACCCGCCCGCACTGACGAGCCGGCGGGCCTCGTCATACTCCGACCGCTTCTTGGGGTCGGACAGCACGGCATGGGCCCGCCCGACCTCCTTGAAGCGCTCTTCGGCGCTGCGGTCGCCAGGGTTGGCGTCCGGGTGGAGCTTCTGGGCGAGCTTCCGGTACGCCTTTTTGATGTCCTGGGCGCTGGCGTCTTGCGGCACACCCAGGATCGCGTAGAAGTCCTTCTCGAGGTACTCCGGGTTGTTCACGCCTACTTAGCTACCTTCACCATGGCGGGTCGCAAGACCCTGCCGTTGAACTCATAACCCTTACGGATCACGTCGACCACGCTGCCGGCTTCGGCGCCGTCCTGCTCGACCGCGACCACTGCCTCGTGCCGCTCCGGGTCGAAGGGCTTGCCTTCGGCCTCGATCGACACCAGGCCCTCGTTGTCCAGCACTTCCTTGAGCTGGCCGAAGACCATCTCCACGCCTTTGACCATGCGGTCGAAGTCGCGCGACTGCTCGGCGGCGGAGACTGCCAGCTCGAAGTTGTCGAGCACCGGCAGCAGCTTCGCCACCAGCGCCTGCGATGCGGAAGCGATGCGGTTGGTCTGCTCCCGCAGCATGCGCTTGCGGTAGTTGTCGAACTCCGCCTGGAGCCGGCGCAGGTCGTCGAGGTAGCCCTCCGCCTCGGCCCGCGCGGCCACCAGATCAGCCATTACCTCCTCGCCTTCACTGTCACCTTCATCCGAGGCGGGCCGCCCGGCTGGCGCTCCAGCCGCAGCTCCAGCTCCAGCGGCCGCGACCGCCGCAACCTGCGGTTCGGCCTCCGGCTGCCCGTCGGGCTGCCCTTCGCCTTCGGGCGGTGGCTCCCCCACCGGCTCGCCCCCCACCGCTGTGGCGGTGGCCGTAGCGGCAGCGGGTTCGGTGGCGGACGCAGCCGCTGCCTCCTGGTCCGGGACCGGGGCACCCTCGCCCTCGTCGCCTTGGGTGCCGTCCTCCCCGGGAGCCGCGGTCTCGGTCTCGCCACCTGGCTCGGGCACTGGGGCCGCTTCGGCTTCGGCGACCTCGGCGGTGGCGGCCCCAGCGGCGGTGGCGGCCTCCTGCTCCTGGTCCTGGTCGCCAGCCGCCGCCGCAGCGGCCGGCGGAGTCGTCTCGGGCGCGGCCGTCTCGGCCTCGGGCTGCTGCGTCGCCGGCGCGGCCTCGGCCTCAGCCTGGGTGGAGGCCGGCTGGTCCGGCTCGGGAGCGCGCTTCGCGTCGTCGTCCACTTCCACTTTTTTGCCCATCCGTCGTCGGTTGCTCTTGCTCTTCACCGTTCCCCTTTCAAAGGCGCCACCCTGACGTGGGGCCGCGCCTTTGCCGGGAGGGGAGAGGCAGGCTGCGCCTCCCCCCTCCGGTCACCCGTCGCTGCCGGGGGCCTCAGCCGCCCCTAGGCCCCCTTCTGCTCCTCACCTTCACCTTCATCGATGATCTCGGCGTCGACCACGTCGCCCTCGCTGGTGCCACCGCCGGGCTCGCCGCTGGCGGCGGTGGTCCCGCTGCTCTGGGTCGTGCCGGGACCGGGTTGGGCCTGCGCGTAGACCGCCTCGGCCAGCTTGTAGCTCGCCTGCTGCAGCGCCTCGGTGGCCGAGGTGATGGCCACGGTGTCGTCGCCGGTGAGCTTCTCCTTCAGGGTGGCGAGCGCCGACTCCACACCGGCACGGTCGGAATCGGAGATCTTGTCGCCGTAGTCCTTGAGGCTCTTCTCGGTCTGGTAGACGAGCTGCTCGGCGCGGTTCTTGGCCTCGGCAGCCTCGCGCCGGCGGCGGTCCTCCTCGGCGTACTGCTCGGCCTCGCGGACCATGCGGTCGATGTCGTCCTTCGGCAGCGCGGTGCCGCCGGTGATGGTCATCGACTGCTCCTTGCCGGTGCCGCGGTCCTTGGCCGACACGTTGACGATGCCGTTGGCGTCGATGTCGAAGGTGACCTCGATCTGCGGCACGCCACGCGGCGCGGGTGGGATGCCGACCAGCTGGAAGTTGCCGAGCAGCTTGTTGCCGTAGGTCATCTCGCGCTCGCCCTGGAAGACCTTCACGTCGACCTCGGACTGGCCGTCGTCGGCGGTGGTGAAGACCTCGCTGCGGCGCGTCGGGATGGTGGTATTGCGCTCGATCAGCTTGGTCATCACGCCGCCCTTGGTTTCGATGCCAAGCGACAGCGGGGTGACGTCGAGCAGCAGGATGTCCTTGACCTCACCCTTGAGCACGCCGGCCTGCAGGGTGGCGCCGACCGCCACGACCTCGTCCGGGTTGACGCCCTTGTGCGGCTCCTTGCCGCCGGTGAGCTTCTTGACGAATTCGAACACCATCGGCATGCGGGTCGAGCCGCCGACCAGGACCACGTGGTTGATCTGGCCGAGGTCCTTGCCGGTCTTGGCCTTCCAGTCGGTGATGGCGCGGTCGAACGGGCCCTTGCAGCGCTCCACCAGGTCCTGGGTCATGCGCTCGAACTCGCCCCGGGTGAGGCGCTGCTCAAGGTGCAGCGGGCCCTCCGGGGTGGCGGTGATGAACGGCAGGTTGATGGTGGTCTCAAGGGTCGAGGACAGCTCGATCTTGGCCTTCTCGGCCGCTTCCTTGAGGCGCTGCATCGCCATCTTGTCGCCGGACAGGTCGATGCCGTGGTTGTTCTTGAAGGTCTTCAGCAGCCAGTCGACGATGCGCTGGTCCCAGTCGTCGCCACCGAGGTGCATGTCGCCCGAGGTGGCCTGCACCTCGATGACGCCCTCGCCGATGTCGAGCAGGGACACGTCGAAGGTGCCGCCGCCCAGGTCGAACACCAGGATGGTCTGGTCGTTGTCCTTGTCGAGCGAGTAGGCCAGCGAGGCGGCAGTCGGCTCGTTGATGATGCGGAGGACCTCGAGCCCGGCGATCTGGCCGGCGTCCTTGGTGGCCTGGCGCTGGGCGTCATCGAAGTAGGCGGGCACGGTGATGACCGCCTGGGTCACGGTGTCGCCCAGGTACGCCTCGGCGTCTCGCTTGAGCTTCTGCAGGATGAAGGCGCTGATCTGTTGCGGAGAGAACTCCTTGCTGTCAGCGCGGAAACGCCACGAGCTTTCTCCCATGTGGCGCTTGACCGAGCGGATGGTGCGGTCGGGGTTGGTGACGGCCTGCCGCTTGGCCACCTCACCCACCAGCACCTCGCCGGTCTTCGACAGGGCGACCACCGAGGGAGTGGTACGGGCGCCCTCGGCGTTGGGGATGACCGTCGGTTCACCGCCTTCGAGCACGGCGACAACCGAGTTCGTGGTCCCCAGGTCGATCCCTACCGCCTTGGCCATCTGATCACCTCTTGCTGTGGAATTGACTTGCAACCCGGCCGGCCAGACAGGGGCCCTCGATTCGGGGGGTTGCCCCGTGCGGCCAAGGCCGGACGCTCGACGCCAAGGTATCTAGTTGAGTCAATCATTGTCAAGTCCGTTGCGTGCAGCACTTTATCTTGCCTCTGAGCTGCAGGTTCGCAACGCCGAGAGAGCCTCGCCACCCCTCTCGATACGGCTCGACCTGCTGCTGTTACCCGATTGGTCTACGCTTTGGTCATCGATCACACCTCGCTGATTCTTCCACGCTCACCCCATTTCCCACCTCTCCGGTGGAGGTCTGCCTCTTGAGCGCCCCCAAGCTGCGGCACCACGACCGTCGGCCGGTACCAGCCGGCGCACCCGTCCCGGACCTGCCGCTCGATGTGCAGCTCACCGGCACGCCCTACCTCGACCTGGTGTTCTCCGGCCTGACCGCCACCCCGCAGCCCGGAACCGAGATCCGCACCCGGGGGCTCGGCTCCTCCCCTGGCGGGGTCGCCAACCTGGCGGTGGCGATGCGCCGCCTGGACCTCACCGTCGGGCTGGCCGGCCCCTTCGCCAACGACATCTACGGCACCTTCCTGTGGCACACCCTCGGCGAGCAGGAGGGGGTCGACCTATCCGCCTCGCGGCGGGTGGACGGCTGGGTCACCCCGGTGACGGTGTCGCTCGCCTACAACCGCGAGCGCAGCATGATCACCTACGAGCAGCCGCCGCCGGCGCCAATGGCTGAGCTGCTGGCGCAGGCGCCGCAGGCGCGCTGCTTCCTCACCTACATCGACAACCCGCAGGCGAGCTGGCTGCCGGCCCTGCGCGCCGCCGGCACGCGGGTCTTCGCCGACGTCGGCTGGGATTCGAGCGAGCGCTGGTCGCCGTCGGTGCTCGACAACCTCGCCCTGGTGGACGTGTTCATGCCGAACGCGGCCGAGGCGATGGCCTATACGCGCACCTCCAGCCCTCAGGCCGCCCTCGACGTGCTCACCGAGCTGGTCCCGGTGGCGGTGGTCAAATGCGGTCACGCCGGCGCCGTCGCAGCCTCGCGCGAGACCGGCGAGCGGGTGCACGAGCCCGCCATCGCGGTGGAGGCGCTCGACCCGACCGGCGCTGGCGACGTCTTCGGCGCCGCGCTGGTCTACGGCAGCCTCCACAACTGGTCCCTGGCCGAGCGGCTGCGCTTCGCCAACCTCTGCGCCGGGCTGTCGGTGCGCTACTACGGCGGGTCGCTGTCAGCGCCCTGCTGGAACGAGGTCGCCGGCTGGTGCCGCGAGCTGGACGCCGACCCCGGCGTTCCTGCCGAGCGCAAGGCCGCCTACCAGTTCCTGCACGAGCACTACGCACGGACCACTCGCCGCGTCCAATGCCGACGGGCAGCGCCCACCATCGACGCGGCCTGCCTCGCGCCGCAGCCGTCCGGCGGTTGAGAGAGGTGGGGTGAGCTGCGCATGCCAGCCCGACGGATCGTCGTCATCGGCGCTGGCAGCGCGTTTATGCCCGGGGTGATCCGCGGCCTGCTGCACCGCGCCGGCGATCTGGCCGGCTCCGAGGTGGTCCTCTACGACCTGGACAGCGAGCGGCTGCGGCTGATGGAGACACTGGGCGGCAAGATGGTCGCCGCCGCAGGAGCCGACCTCGCCGTGCGCACCGAGCCGGCCCTGCGCGCGGCCCTGGTCGACGCCGACTTCGTGTTCACCACCTTCCGGCCCGGCGGGATGGCTGCCCGCCACCTCGACGAGTCGATCCCGCTACGCTACGGCGTGGTGGGGCAGGAGACCGCCGGCCCCGGCGGCTTTCTGATGGCCTGCCGCTCGGTCCCGGTGCTGTTGCGCATCGCCCGGCTGTGCGACGAGGTCGCCCCGGCCGCCTGGATCGTCAACTACACCAACCCCACCAACATCGTCACCGACGCGGTGCTGCGCTTCGGCGGTGGGATCCGCATCGTCGGCCTCTGCGACGGTCACGCCGGTGATCTGGAGCTGTGGGCCGCCCTGCTCGGCTACCCCACCACTCCCGGCCGGATGGAGGCCGACTGGATCGGCCTGAACCACGCCACCTGGGCCGAGCGGGTCCGCCTCGACGGCGCCGACGTCAGCGCCGAGGTGCGCCAGCGCCTCGCCAGCCTGGAGCCGCCGCCGGGGGAGTCCAGCCTGCTCCGCCAGCTCACCGAGCTGGGCCGGGCCTTCGGCCTGCTGGCCAACGCTTATGCGCCTTACTACTTCTTCCACGACGACGTGGCCGGCGAGCTGCGAGCCAAGGGCACGACCCGGGCGCAGGAGGTGATGGCGCGCCTGCCCGATCTCTACGCCGACTACCAGGCAGCGGCGGCGCGGGAGCACCCGGAGCCATCGCGGGAGCGCGGCGGCGCCGGGCACGGCGAGTTCGCCGTGGACGTGATCTGCGCGATCGCAGGAGACGAGGGCCGGCGCCTGATCGTCAACACCCGCAACCGCGGCGCCATCGAGGGGCTGCCCCACGACGCGGTGGTCGAGGTACCGTCGCTGGTGGCGGCCCAGGGCCCGACCCCGCTGGTGATGGGGCCGCTACCGCATCCGGTGCGAGGCCTCACCATGGCAATCCACGAGTACGAGTGGCTGGCGGCCGAAGCCGCCGCGACGGGGGACCGGCGCCTCGCGCTGCAGGCCCTCATGGTCCACCCGTTCGTGCGGCGCAAGGCGACCGCCGAGGCGATCCTGGAGGAGGGCCTCGCCGCTCATGCCGCCCACCTCCCACAGTTCCGCTGACCCGCCGCCGCCCGGCGTCACCCAGCCGGCGGCAGGGCGGCGGGATCTGCAGGGACCACCAGGTCGCCGGAGTGGATGCCGGCGCGGCTGAAGGCGCCGGCATCCAGTTCGATCGCGTAGCGGTAGGGGTGGTCCGGGCCGTAGGTTGGGCAGGGGTCGGCCTTGCAGGGCGGCATCTCGTCGACCGCGGCCACGCGGCCGTCGGCAGCGACGAACGCGATCGACAGCGGCACCAGCGTGTCCTTCATCCAGAACCGCACTGTGGTGTCGCCTGGCATGAGGAACACCATGCCGGTTCTGTTCGGCACCGAGGTCCGGCCCATCAGCCCGCGCTCCCGCTCCGCGGGTGTGGCAGCCACCTCGAGCGACACCCGCAGCACCGGTCGCCCGGCCGGCTCCAGGAGATAGGTGACCCGGAGCGGGGTGCCGCTGGTCGCCGCCGTGGCCGCCACTCCATGGGAGGAGGCGTCCCGCGTGAGCACGATCGCCAGCAGCGCGCCCCCGGCCAGCAGGGCGACCGCCGCGACCAACGCGCTCCGGCCGCTACCCCTGCCCATCCAGACTCTGCAGGTCGGCCTCCAGGGTCGCCAGGTCGAACCCGGAGGGCGCCTCGCCGCTGGGCTTGAGCCAGTCCGGCGACAGCAGGGCGTAGGCCTCGTCGCAGTAGGCGTTCCAGAAACCCCAGGTCATGCGCTTGAGCGCACCCCAGGTGACGCAGATGAGGCCGCGCGCGTCGTAGCCGACCACTGGCACGGCATGCCCGCCCCACGACCAAGGCGCCCCGTCCCCGTCCGGACCGCCGGGCGGCACCGACCAGACCCGCTGCCGCTGCGCACTGATCGGCAGGCCGAGTCCGATGTAGCAGTTGCCAAACAGCTGCACCGAGTCCCTGACGTGGTCGTGGTTGCCCGGCTCGATGGCCACATACGCCATGAGCTGGTGCCCGGCGATGCCCTGCTTGCGCCAGTAGTTGAGCACGTCCAGCTCGACCGCGCCATTGTCGTTGGCACCGGTGACCGGGTCGTAGCCGGTGATCGCCGAGTAGGCCGCGACCACATCGTCGTCGCTCGGGATCACCTCGGTCCCGCTGAAGGCGGTCCACTCCTGGATGCAGTGACCGGCGGCGCTGACCGTGCAGTCGCCGATGGTGTCGTTGCGCATCATCGGCCAGCTGCCGACGTTCTGGGTCCAGCGCAAGTGCGGAGGGGGAGTCGGGAGCACCTCAGCATCGAGGTAGTCCGCGAGCAGAAACGTGCGTGCGTCACGGCGGGCCGGCTGCTTGCCGAGCCGCATACCTGAGAGATCCATTGGATGGGGCATCAATGCTCCATTTCGACCGATAGGACGGGTTCGGATAGATCATCTACCAACGTAACAAGATTGGAAAGTGTCGCTGGTCACCTCGCGGGTGTGCCGTCAGGCACCACGTTATCCACAACTTGGCCGGAGGCTCTGTAACTGGTTCGCGTCGGCGGCTACGCTCCTGGAGCGGTCCTGCCAGACAGGTTACCGCCCGGTAAGATCAGGCAAGCGACGGATCAGGGAGGTCGGCTTGAAGCTCGCCATCGGAGCTGTGCTCACGTTCTTCGCCGTGGCGCTTGCCGGTCGGCGTGGTGAGGAGCTCGTCCGCCTCCTCACGCTCGGCAAGCCGGCACCGGAGCGGTTCGAGGGCGCCTGGGCGCGGCTGCGGGCCGAGTTGGTCGAGGTCCTCGGCCAGCGGAAGCTGCTGCAGCGGCCGCTCCCCGGGCTGGCGCACTTCTTCACCTTCTGGGGCTTCGTGCTGTTGCTGACCACCATCGCCGAGGCCTACGGCGAGCTGTTCAGCGATCGCTTTGCCCTACCGCTGATCGGCCACTGGGCAGCGCTCGGGCTGCTGCAGGACCTGATTGCCGTCGCGGTGCTGGTGAGCCTGCTGGTGTTCGCTGCGATCCGCCTGCGCGAGTCGCCGGGGCGCCGGGAGCGCCGCTCGCGTTTCTTCGGCTCCCACACCGGCCAGGCCTGGGTGATCCTGGCGATGATCGCCGGAGTAATTGTCACCCTGCTGCTCTACCGGGGCGCCAGGGCCGCTCGGGGGACTTTCCCCTACGGTGACGCGGCCTTCGCGTCGCACGCCGTCGGGCGGCTGCTGGACGGGCTCGCGCCCTCCACCCTGCAGGCCATCGACCACGGCTTCCTGCTGTCCCACCTGGCGGTCGTGCTCGGCTTCCTGGTACTGGTCACCTACTCCAAGCACCTGCACATCTTTACCGCTCCGTTCAACGTCGCCTTCTCACGGCGGCCGGACGCGCTCGGCCCGCTCTCCACCCCGAAGATCGACCCGGAGGAGATGACCGAGGAGGACACCTTCGGTGTCGGGCGCGTTGAGGACCTCAAATGGAAGCAACTCCTGGACCTGGTCACCTGCACCGAGTGCGGCCGCTGCCAGGACCAGTGCCCGGCCTGGAACACCGGCAAGCCGCTGTCGCCCAAGCTGGTCATCACCGACCTCCGCGACCACCTGATCGAGAAGGCCCCGTTCCTGCTCGGCGAGGTCAGCGCCGAGGCGCCGAACGGCCATGACCCGGCCGTGCTCAGCAAGGACCTGGTCGCCGACGTGGTCGGCACGGACGTGCTGTGGTCCTGCACCACCTGTGGCGCCTGCGTCGAGCAGTGCCCGGTCGACATCGAGCACGTCGACACCATCGTCGACCTGCGGCGCTACGAGGTGCTGATGGAGTCCCGCTTCCCCACCGAGGCGGGCACGATGCTCCGCAACGTGGAGAACTCCGGTGACCCCTGGGGGCTCGGCTCCGGTCAGCGCCTGGCCTGGACCCAGGGCCTCGACTTCGAGGTCCCGGTGGTCAGCGGCAAGCTGCCCGAGGGCGTCGAGTACCTCTACTGGGTCGGCTGCGCGGGCGCGCTGGAGGACCGGGCCCGCAAGTCGGTGCAGGCGGTCGCCCGCCTGCTGCACCGGGCCGGGGTCTCGTTCGCGGTGCTCGGCCCGCGCGAGTCGTGCAGCGGCGACCCGGCCCGCCGGCTCGGCAACGAGTACCTCTACCAGATGCAGGCGCAGCAGAATATTGAGACGCTGCAGGGCGCCGGTGTGACCAAGGTTGTCGCGTCGTGCCCGCACTGCTTCAACACGCTGGCACGCGAGTATCCCGACCTCGGCGGCCACTTCGAGGTCGTACACCACTCGACGCTGCTGCAGCGCCTCGTCGCCGAGGGGCGTCTGTCCCCCATCACCCCGGTGGAGGCGACCGTGACCTATCACGACCCCTGCTACCTCGGGCGCCACAACAAGGTCTACGACGCGCCCCGGGCCGTTCTCGACGCGATCCCGGGACTCCGCCCAGTGGAGATGCACCGCTGCCGCGAGCGCGGCTTCTGCTGCGGCGCGGGCGGCTCCCGCATGTGGATGGAGGAGCGCATCGGCAAGCGGGTCAACCTGGAGCGCACCGACGAGGCACTGGCCACCGGTGCCGACGTCGTCGGCACCGCCTGCCCGTACTGCATGGTGATGCTGGACGACGCCGTCAAGCAGCGCCAAGCCGAAGGTGGCGCCGGGGGCGTCCGAGTCCTCGACGTCGCCCAGGTCCTGGAACAGTCCCTCCCAGATCCCGAGTAGAGCGCGCCCTACAGCTTGCCGGGGCGCAGGTCGACCACGGGGTGGCGCCACAGTTGTACCCCGCCGACCACCCGCGGCCTGTGGTGGAACAGCCCGGTAAGGAAGGTGACCGTGGCGGTCCGGTTCGGCATCGGCCCCACCACTACCGCGCTGACCCGCCAGCGGCGCAGATCCGCCGCCATCGCCTCCCGCTGACCGGCGTTCAGGCTGACCGGCGGCGGCACCCCATTGGCGATCTTGCCGACAGTGACCGACAGCGCTGTCAGAGGGACATCGAAGCGGGGGCTGCCGTCCAGGGAGGGCACGATGATGTAGCCGCCCGGCATGCGGAACCACATGTCGCTCTGGGCCTGCCAGGTCATCGTGATAGCCATCCCCCGGTAGGGGAAGGGGAGGACCAGCACCGTGCTGTCCCTGGGCAGTTGGCGCACTGCCGCGCTGGTGAAGAAGGGAGGAGTCGCCACCGGTTTGGCTGGGACGGTGTAGGCCGGGAACAGCGACAGCACTGTCAGCACGGTGACGCCCAGCGCCACCCAGCGCAGCCAGCCACCTCGGCGCCATGCCTCAGTGAGGAGTATCGCCAGCAGCAGCCCGGCAAACCCCGCCGTGAACATCCCCAGACGGCTGGGCATCAGGCTGCTGAGCAGCGGTAATCGCTGCAGCGATCCCCATGGCAGCCCCACCTTCGTCACCCGCCCGCCGACATGCAGGACTGAGCCAAGCGACAGCAACGCGGCAGCAAGCATGAGCAGGAAGCCGACCCGCACCCCCGGCCGGCGCCAGAGCACAGCGAGGCTCACCAGCACCCCGAGGATCAGCGGGACGCCCAGGTAGTTGGCGTCGCCGGTGATGAAGGCGGCCGCCTCCCGCTTGGCCGACGACCAGGCCAGCCGCTCGGCTCTACCCGGCAGAACGAAACCCTTGAGATCGTCGTAGAAATCCTTGGTCTGGACGTCGCCGTGCACCCGCTGCGGTCCGGTGAACTGGACCGCGACTGGCCAGGCAATGATCGCCGCAGCCACCACCAGCGCTACCCCGAACGCAGCCAGCGCATAGAGAGCACGCCGCGCCTCCAGCACCCGGCGCGGATTCATGAGCACCAGCACGATCAGCAGCAACGCGCCGAACAACGCGGTCGAGGCGAGCAACTCCTCCCCGATCCAGAGCTGCACCCCCGCCATGAGGCCGAGCAGCGCACCGATCAGCAGGGGATGGCGGCGCTGGCGAACCAGGATCTCGTCGAGCGCCAGCAGCATCAGCGGCGGCAGGAACGCGAGCGTCATGTGCGGGTGGTGCGTCTGCGTGCGCATCGCCGGTGAGAAGGCGTAGATCAGGCCTCCGAAGGCAGCGGCCCAATGGTTCGGCGCGTAGCGGCGGATCGCGAGGTAGGCGCACCACGCCGACAGGGCGAAGGCGAGCACCAGGATGAGGTTGAGCGTCAGCACCTCCCCCCACCGGTGAGTGACCGGCGCCAGGAGCCATCCCGGCAGCGGCAGCGAGGTGTTCCACATCAGGTTTACGCCGTCGGGGGAGTTCAGATACTGGCTCACCAGCATCGTGCCCCCATGCTGCGCCACGTGCGCGACCCACCCCAGCGACCACAGGAAGATCGCCGCGTCGCCGTTGCCGCCGTCGATCGTCACAGTGGTCGGCGACTTCCAGACAGCCCTGTACAGCCACATCGCCAGAGCAACGTCCACGACCAGCACCAGGACTGGGGCCAGCACCCGCACCAGGCGAGGTCCCGGCACGGGAACCCTGCGCCGCAGCCGCTCAAGCCGCCCAAGCGCCTGCTCCCCCCACGACCGCCAGGTCTCCACCACCGGCACGGCGACCGCACCCTGGGGGACGACTTCAGCCTCAGGAGCTGGAGCCTCCTCCTCAGGCGTCGGCTCGGGCGGCTCCTCGGGAGCCTCAGGAGCCTTCTCCTCAGGGGCCTCCTCGGGTTCCTGATCAGGAACCTCCTGCGGCACTTCCTCTGGAAGCTTCTCTGGCGCCTCGGGCGCCTCGTCCGGCACTTTCTCTGAGGCCTCGGACTCCTCCTCAGCCTCGGGCTCCTCCTCGACTTCTGGCTCGTCCGGCTCGACCTCGTCTGGAGCCTCGGGCTCCTCGGTCTCTTGGTCGTCGTCGGTTGCCGGCGCCTCAAGCTCAGCCGTCTCTGGTTCCGCCTCCGGCTCTTTTTCCGCCTCCGGTTCGGGTGGCTCCTCGGACGGCTCCTCCGGCGCTGGTGGGGGAGAGTCCTCCGCTGCGGCTTCGTCGGCGGGCGACTCGAACCAGCCGGTGGACAGCCGGGCCGCGTTCTGGTCGTCGTCGGTGGTGGTCACCGGTCCTGGAAGTTCTCCCAGTAGCGGGACGGCGTGGGGCCACGCTGACCCTGGTACTTGGAGCGGGCCCCCCTCGACCCGTAGGGCTGCTCCGCCGGCGTGGTGAGCTGAAACACCGCGATCTGCCCGATCCGCATCCCCGGATAAAGCGTGATCGGCAGGTTCGCCACATTCGACAACTCCAGCGTCACATGCCCCTGGAACCCCGGATCAAGGAACCCAGCAGTCGAGTGCGTCAACAGCCCCAGGCGCCCCAAAGAAGACTTCCCTTCCAACCTTGCTGCCAGGTCGGGTGGGATGCCGATGGTTTCGAGGGAGGAGCCGAGGACGAACTCGCCCGGATGGAGGATGAAGGCGTCGTCGGGCTTGACCTCGACCAATTCGGTGAGGTCCTCCATCGGTTGCTTGAGGTCGATGTAGGGGTAGCGGGCGTTGTGGAAGACACGGAACCGGCTGTCGAGCCGGATGTCGATGCTGGAAGGCTGCAGGGCGCCATCGTCCAAGGGGTCGACGATCAGGCGCCCCGCCTCGATCGCTTCACGGAGGCTACGGTCGGACAGGATCACCAGGTTGCTCCAAGCTGCCGGGGCACTCGTGCGATTGTCGCATGCCTTCCGCGCCAGCCTTGGCCTTGGCCGCGGCTTCGACGACATGGCAGGCAAGGCCGACGATCAGCAACTGGCAGGCAAGCACCCACTGGTTCTCGAAGGACTGCTTGTTGGCGAGGTCGAAGGCGGCGAAGACCAGGCCTGTTCCGAAAACCAGGGCCGCCAGCGACCGGTCGCGAAGCCGCCAGGCCAGGGCGTAGGCCCCGGCGGTGAGCCCCAGCACCGCCGGCACTCGCGCCACGCCCGGGAGGAACTTCCACACCGACAGCGAGTCCTGCCGGGCCGGCAGATTGAGGAAGAAGCGCACCGTGCAGCCGTAGAACCTCCCCGTATCGGCGAGCACCCAGGGAAGGCACACTGCTGCGCCAAGGCCGCCCGCCGCCAGGACCCGCCGCCACCCGAACCGCGGCCACAGCGCCCACAACGGCAGGATCAGCACGACGTGCTGCTTGGTCGCAAGCGCCAGCCCGAGCGGCACCACCGCCAGCCAGGCGCGCTCCAGCAAGACCAGCGCCACCGCGGCCAGCAGGCATCCGAGCACCACGCTCTCATTCCAGGACTGCTGCACCACCCGCAGCGTCCCTGGCAGGGAGACGGCCATCACCACCAGCACAGCCGCCAGCGGCGCCCTCCCGCTGGATTCCCGGCCACGCCGGTGCATGGCCCACAGCAGCATCGCCGCACCAGCGAGCATCACCGCCAGCTCGCCGTAACGCACGTCGCCGAGCAGGACCCGTCCAGGCACGGATGCCACCAGCGTGAACGGCAGATAGTTGAAGCAATCACTGGTCTGCCCGGCGGGAACGCCGGTGAAGAACATCTGGTAAGGGTTCATGCCGTGGAGCAGCCCTCGGGTCGCCTGCTGGAAGATCACCCAGACGTCGATCGCGGGACGGGCGCTTGCCTGCACCACCAGGACCTGCGCGGCCGCCGCGCTGAGGAACGCCAGCACCACCAGCGGCCAGCGCCGCCGCACCGCGCCCAGCACCGCCACGATCAGCAGGGCGCTTGCGAGTATGCCAAGGCCGATCGCCACAGGCAGCAGCGGCCCCCGGTGGACGTTCCCTATTGGCGGACGCCACAGCTGCGGGATCACGCCCACCAGCAACGCCAGGCCCACCGCCCAGCGACCAGGGGCGCGGGGGACCAGCCGCAACGCAGTCAGCACGGCGAGCACCGTGCACCCAGCGGCGATCACCACCGCGTTGCCGACCGTATAGATGGTGACGTAGCTGGTCGATGCCGTGATCGCGGCCGCTGCCAGAAGCGCGGCCGAGCCCCCGTGGCGCGCCAGCCCCGGGGTATCCGCGAATCGCCTCATCCGGCGCATGCTATCCCAGCACCCACAACGCTTCGCGTGACACGTTTCGAGAGCGTGTGTAACCTGCGGTTTCAATGGCCTCGGTCACCGGTGACACCCGACAACTTCCCGCCTCGCCACCGCCCGCAGCCGAACCGTCACCGGCACGGCATGCCTCGGTTGCCTGGTGGCTGGCTGCCGTGGTGGTGGCGGCGTCGCTGAGCGTGGTGGTGACCTGGCCGCTGGCGCTGCACATGGGGCAGCTCTGGTCGGTTCGGTTGCCAGGGATCCAGCAGGGCCAGCTGGCGGCCCCTCCCGCCGGGTCGTTCCCCGGGAACGACGCCCTCCAGACCATGCACGTCAACCAGGTCGTCATCGACAATGCGCTGCACCTGCGCGAGCCATTCCTCGACCTGGTGAGCGGCGCGGCCGGGCCCGAGCCGCTGCGGACCAGCTCGCTCGACCTGCCGTGGACGCCGGTCGAGGCGCTGCTGCTGCCGCTCGTCGGCCTGGTCGCCGCCTACAACACGGTCGTGCTGCTGTCCTCGGTCCTGGCCGTGTTGTGCGCCTTCGGCCTGCTGCGGCGCCACACCCGCCTGCCGTTGCTGGCCCTGGCCGGAGCGCTCGTTTACGCCTTCGTGCCGGGACGGGTGTTTCAGCTCTCCCTGCATTTCAACGCACTGCTATGGGCGGCCTTCCCGGCAGCCGCGTGGGCGCTGGAGGTGATGCTGGAGCGCCACCGGGATGGGCCTGTCTCATTGGGGGGCCTCGCGGCCACCACGGGATCGGCTCGCCGCTGGCTCGTCCCAGGACTCTGGCTGGCGCTGGTCACCGTGGTGGTGGCGCTGTCCGGCGAGTATCACCACAGCCTCTACCTGAGCGGCATGATCGGGTTCCTGGTGGTCTGGCAGTTGGTCGCCGCGGCCGTCGGGCGCAAGCCGCTGCCGCTCGGTCCGGCGGCGCTGGCGCTTGGCGCGGTGGTCGTGGCCGACGCCTACGTGCTCGCCACCTTCCGTTGGGTCTTTGGCGACAGCGTCGCCGGCACCAACGGGCAGTATGCCGAGGCGATCAGGTACGCCCCGAGGGGGCTCGGCGCCCTGGTCCACAAGAGCCTCGGCGAGCTCGGCGAGGGGCTGGTCTATCTCGGCTGGCCGGTCACGCTGCTGGCGCTGGCAGGCGCCGTGGTTGCGGTGGCGGGCCGCCGCCGCGCTGGCAAAGCCGCCGTAGGCAACACCGCCTTGAGCGAGGCAGCCTACGCGGTGCTGGCCGTGCCGGTGCTGTTCCTCACCCTCGGACCTGCCGCCGACCAGGCGCTGCAGCGGATCCTCGCCCGGGTCGGCCTGCCGCACCACGTCGAGCTGTACCGGCACCTCTTCGACCTGGTCCCGTTCCTGGCGCTGCAGCGGGTCACCGCGCGGCTGCTGGTGCTCGCCGCACTGCTGCTGGTGCTGCTCGCCGTGGTCGCCGTGGACGCGGCGGTGACCTGGCTGGCGCAGGGTCCCCTGCCAGCGGTGTCCCGGCGGCTGCCCGGCGGCGCGGCGCGCGGCGGCAGGACCGTGGCGGTGGCGGGCACCGCCGCCCTGGTGCTCGCCACCGCACTGCTGCTCCACGACTACCGGGTCTTCCGCTCCGTGCTGCGCCCGGCGCAGACCAGCAACCAGGTGACGGTCGCCCTCAAGGCCGGTGGCGACCAGGCCGGGCCGTTCCTCGGCCTGCCGATGTACGGGCCGACCTACCCGTGGAACGCGGCCTCCACCTACCTCGCCTCCCAGACCGGCCGGCGGACCCTCAACGCCTACAACCAGTCCCCCGCCGCCTGGCTGGAGGCCCGCTCCGCCACGCTCGGCTCGCTGACCTGGGGGCAAGTGGACGACAACGCCCTCGCCATGCTCCGCTCCACCGGCACCCGCCAGGTGGTGGTGATGGACGAACCGCACGTCTACTGCTGCGGCCACTCCTGGCGCGAGGCGGTCGACCGCCTGCTCGCCTCCGGCCACTTCCGCCTGGTCGTCGACGACCCCCCCTTCGCCCTCCTCGAACTCGTGGCGTAAACGGCACCACCGCCTGGTAAAATCGCGCCCGTTGCGGGCGTAGTTCAATGGCAGAACTCGAGCTTCCCAAGCTCGCGGTGAGGGTTCGATTCCCTTCGCCCGCTCCATCCTCCACCGCTGGTCACAGCTCTCGATCAGGCGGGGCTTCGTGGACGCCCCGCGTTATGCCCTCTGCGTGCCCTTGGCTTTCTTCACCTTCTTCATCGCCTGGTTGGTAAGCCGATCAAGCCCCGAGGCGATCGCCGCATCCCGTTCGGCCGGAGTTCTCAAGAGATTCGCGCTCTGGCGGCTTCCCCCCCGAGCAACTACACTGTGAAGGTAGAAGAGACAAGCTTGTCTGTCAAGACTGACTTACAAGAATGTCTTACAAGAAGCATGCTACGAGGCATATGACCGAAGAATCCATCACACGCAGAATCGCCAACGAGCTACGTCAGCAAATCGAGAATGGAACTCTCGGACCTGGCGCGCTCCTGCCATCCGAGCCTGAACTAGCACGCCAACACGAAGTAAGTCGGCAAACCGCTCGAACAGCACTCCAGATCCTTGAGCAGGAAGGACTTATCGTCGTGCGGCCACGGCGAGGACGAATTGTGCGTAGCCGTACTCGTCTCTACTGGCGACTCTCGGAGTTCGAATTGCCAGAAAACACCGGCCTTGTCTCATCAGATGCTTGGGAAGCAGACATCGAAACCCAAGGACACGACCCAACCCGCCAGGAACTCACAGTTGAGACAATCTATCCGCCCGCCCCGATCGCGGCAAAACTCGGCCTCGACCCTAACAACGATCGGTGCGTTGTCCGACGGCGAGTGCGCTACATCGACAATGAGCCCGCGATCATCTCGGACGACTATTTCGATGAACAGGTTGTGAGAGGTACCGAACGAGCCGAGCACCGGGACACTACACGCGAGGACATCCTAAAAGATGCCGGCTATGAACAAACCTACGACATTGACGAGATCACTACCCGGATGCCCACTCCCAGCGAAAGCCGACGACTCTCACTCTCAGCAGGTACCCCGGTTGCTGAACACGTCCGAACTGGGTACACGCGAGATGACAAACCAGTACGCGTCATGGTCTCGATCGTCCCCGGTGACACTCTGATTCTCCGGTACACGATCCCAACATAGCTTGTCGCAGGTGAGATCTACGCTCTTGGCAGAAGTACGCCTTCTGCAAGGAGTCACCATGTTCGGCCCATTCAACCGCTGGCAAGACTTCTGCGAGCATGACCGCCGGGAGGTAGATGCCGCCATCGCCGCCATCACTCACGATCCCTGGATCGGGCAGCCAACCGGGCACTACACCCCATCCCAGACCTACACCTATAAATGCTTCCAAAGCGGTCGGCTGATCACCTACGAAGTCGACAGTAGCCGCGCCCGCTGCTGACCATCGCGGCGGTTGAGAGCGAGGTGCTATGGGGTTTTGGGGCACGTTCATCGTGGCACGCAGCAGCCGGCCGCTGATCGAACTGGAAGCGATGAAGACGGCGGCCTACCACGGGGCGTGGCAACGCACGGGTGACGACGGCTGGCAGGTGGTGCAGCTCCACCGGGGCCCGGACGGGTACGACTCGCAGCGGTTGCCGGCCGACTGGGAGCAGCTACTTGTCTCCATGATGGAGCAGACCGGGCACCCCGTGCTGGCCGCGGTGGTGCTCGACAGCGACGGCGCCCAGTTGATCGGCTACAGCCCCAACGCGGGCCGCTGGGGCGGCTGGCTGATGCTCAACCGCATCGTCGCCCACCTCGACTACACCGCCTTGCCCTACGCCTGGGAAGGCGAGCACGGCGAGCCGCAGGTCGACTTGGGCGAGGACTACCAGCGTCGGGTCCGCACAGCCATGGCGCGGCTATACCAGATCAGCCCGCCCGGTCACCTCGCGGCGCCCCTCGCGGTGCGATGGGCGAATGAAGCAGGGTACCGGCGCAGCGTCGCAGCGGTGGAGGCCCTCTTGAACGGCAGTGACGTCTTTGCTGAGGACCTGTTCTTCCAACTCCTCGGCGTTCTGGGGCTGTCCGGCCTGGGCGAGTTCTGACCTTGAGCCTCCGCTGCTAGCCTCTGCCCTACACCACGCGCCGATACGCGCTGCAACGCGCCGTCATGCGCACTCGACCAAATTGGCCTAGGATGAACGCAGCCAAATCAAACAAACGGTCGGGGAGAAGTGCTTCCCAAGCTCGCGGTGAGGGTTCGATTCCCTTCGCCCGCTCCACGCGACGGGAGGCTGCGAGGCTGCAGATGGAGCGTTTTCCGGCCATCGAGCCCTTCGAGCAGGGCATGCTCGATGTGGGCGACGGGCAGCGCATCTACTGGGAGACCTCCGGCAACCCCGGCGGCAAGCCCGCGCTCGTGGTTCACGGCGGGCCTGGCTCAGGGTCCGCCCCATCGCGGCGATGCTTCTTCGACCCCGAGGCCTACCTGATCGTCCAGTTCGACCAGCGTGGCGCTGGGAGCAGCACGCCGCACGCCAGCGATCCCGCCACCGACCTGTCCGCCAACACCACCCACCACCTGATCGCTGACATGGAGCGGCTCCGCGAGCACCTTGGCGTCCAGCGATGGCTGCTGTGGGGCGCGTCCTGGGGTGTCACGCTTGCTCTTGCCTACGCCGAGCGGCACCCCGAGCGAGTCAGCGAGATGGTCCTGGCGTCGGTGACCGTGACCCGGCCGGCCGACGTGCACTGGCTGTACCACACGGTGGGGCGCTACTTTCCCGAGCAGTGGGAGCGGTTCCGCAACGGCGTGCCAGAGGCCGACCGCGACGGCGACCTGGTCGCGGCCTACTACCGCCTGCTCAACGAGTCCGCCGACGTCGCGGTCCGGGAGCGGGCCGCGCGGGCCTGGTGCCGGTGGGAGGACGAGGTGCTGTCGAACGAGGAGGGCTGGCAGCCCAATCCCCGCTACGACGACCCGGCGTTCAGGATGGCGTTCGCCCGGATCGTCACGCACTACTTCCACCATCACGCCTGGCTCGCCGACGGGCAGCTGCTGCGCGACGCGGGCCGCCTCGCCGGCATTCCCGGCGTCCTCGTCCACGGCCGCTTCGACCTCGGCGGTCCGGCCGACGTCCCCTGGCTGCTGGCCAGGGCGTGGCCCGATGCCGAGCTGCACCTGGTCGGCACGGGCCACGCCGGCGGCCCGGAGGCGACCATGCGGATCCTGGAAACGACTACCCGGTTCGCGCGACGGCGCTGATCCGCCGGGACACGGATGCGGCCCGGCTCGCTCGGCCCTCAGGATGGTCGCACGGGTTACTCGGCTGGCGGCGGTGGCGACGGCAGTCGCAGTGGCGCCGGTGGTGCGGTGGCCGGGGCTTCGGCGGCGTCGGGGGCGGCTTTGGCGGCAGGGGCGGCAGCACGATCACCCGCTGGCGCTCGATCAGGATGTACAGGATCGACTGGGTCGGCCGGTGCTGGGTGAACCGGATGGCCTCGTGCGTGCCTGCAGGCGGCGCCTGCGCAGGTATGGGAGCAGGAGGTGGCGGTGTGGGGCTGACCGGAGCGTTGCCACCGGTGCCAGGGTGGCGTCCCCATGTGGGCCAGTCCTGAGGAGGCTCGGCCTCGACCGGTCCGGGCGGGCCCGAGTCGAGCGGGCCCGAGTCGAGGGTGAGAGGGCGGGGGCGGCGGGACGGGTGGTGCTCCACCGAGTCCACCAGCAGCGCGTTGCTGGTCACCATCGCGAACAGCGAGGTACCGGCAAGCGCGATCACGACAGGTACAGTGCGGCGCGGCGTCAACGAGGCATCCCCTGCGGCTTGAGTGCGGGTAGGTTCCTCAGCTCAGGTGGTTCGCGTGGGGGGACGCGCTCCAGCGGTACGCCGACAGCTTCGGCATGTCCGCGCCGCGACTTGAGCGGATTCCCGATTCCTCGGGGGCGCCCTCCGGCCTATTCCGGTTCCGGAGCGGGAGTCGGGCCGGAGCCAGGCTCGCGCCGCTTGCCGTGGGGCAGGGATTTCTGCAAGCCTTCCTGCCTGCCCAAGTTCGCCGACCAGGGAGTGCCCGTGGCCGTTGCCGTCTCGCCGACCAAGCCCATGACCCTCACCACCAGCCGGCGAGGGCTCATCCTCGCGCTGTTCGTCGCTTCCGGCGCCGCCGGGCTGATCTACCAGGTGGTGTGGTCCCGCGAGCTGGTGCTGGTGTTCGGCAACACCACCCAGGCGGTGGCGACGATCGTGACCGCATTCATGGCCGGCCTGGGGTTCGGCAGCCTGGTGGGCGGGCGGCGCGCCGGCCGCACCGCCAACCCGCTCGCGCTCTACGGGCTGGTCGAGCTGGCCGTGGCCGCCTACGCGCTGCTGCTGCCGTTCGCCTTCGCCAGCCTCGGCGACCTCTACCGGGGCGTCTATCCCAGCCTGGTGGAGCATCCGGCCGGGCTGACCGCGGTGCGGCTGCTGCTCGCCCTCGCCGCCGTCTCCCCCGCCACCTTCCTGATGGGCATGACCCTGCCGTTGCTGGTGCGCCACCTGGTCCGCACCCTGGACGAGGCCGGGGCCCGCCTCGGCGAGCTGTACGCGGCAAACACCGCCGGAGCGTTCACCGGCACGCTTCTGGCCGGCTTCGTGCTGATCGAGTTCCTCGGCCTGCGCCGCACCAGCTACGTCGCGGTGGCGCTGAACCTGCTCGCCGGCGTGGGCGCCCAACTCCTCGCCCGCCGGGACCGGGGCCGGGACGGACACGCCGAAGACGGCGACCAGGCTAAGGCGGCGGGGTCCAAGGCGGCAGCCCGGAAGACCACCGTGGACCTCACCAACAAGGAACGGCAGCGACGGCGCCTGGTGCTGGCGGCCACCTTCGTCTCCGGGTTCGTGGCGCTCGCTCTCGAGGTCCTGTGGACCAGGATGCTCGCCGCCGGAACCGGCGTGAGCATCTACATCTTCACCACCATCCTGGCGGTCTACCTGCTCGGCATCGCGCTCGGCAGCGCCGCCTACCGCCGCTGGTCGCGCCCGGGGTGGGAACGGCTCGGCGTGCTCGGCCTCTGCCTCGGGGCGATCGGGCTGCTGGCGCAGCTCACCGTCGTGCTCGGCAGTGGCGTGGCCGGGAACCCGGCGTTCCTGACTCGCTCGGTGGTGGTGCTGCTGCCCGCGACCATCCTGATGGGCTTCGCCTTCCCTCTGGCAGGCGGGCTGCTGGTGGCGTCGGCCGAGCATGCGGGCGCGAGCGTCGGCTTGCTCTATGCCGCCAACACCGCCGGCTCGATCCTCGGCTCCTTTAGCGCCGCGTTCATCCTGGCGGGCACGCTCGGGACCAACGGCTCGGTACTGTTGCTCGGCGCCCTCAACCTGCTCACCGGCGCCGTGCTGCTGCTACGTGGCAACGCTCGGCCCAGTTTCGGGCGGGCGCCCCTGGGCCGGCCGGCGGCGGCTGCACTCACCCTGCTCGCCCTGCTCGGCCTGGTCGCCTCGTCCCTGGACCTGCCGATCACCCGCACCGCCATCGAGAACAAACTGCGTGCCACCGGGCTGCCCACCACCCACGCCGAGGACGAGCTGGCCACCGTCGACACGCTCGGCGGGCCGGCGCGCGGCCGGCGGCTGCTGGTTGGCGGCGTGGGCATGACCTCGCTCACGGTCGCCACCAAGCTGATGGCCGATATGTCGAAGGCACTGCGCCCACAAGCCCAGGACTTTCTGGTGATCGCGTTCGGCATGGGCAGCACCTACCGTGCCGGGCTGGAGGCTGGCCTGCACACTGACGCGGTGGAGCTGTCGCCGACCGTCCCGAGCCGCATGCCGGTGTATTTCCCTGACGCACAGCGCTGGCTTCACAACCCCAACGGGCACGTGATCATCAGCGACGGGCGCAACTACGTGCGTCTTGCCCGCAAGCACTACGACCTGATCGCGGCCGACCCTCCTCCGCCGATCGAGAGTGCGGGTTCGGTGGTGCTGTACACCCGCGAGTTCCTGACTGAAGGCAAGGCACGCCTCAACCCAGGGGGGGTGTTCATGCTCTGGATCCCCTTGGCGTTGCCGCTGGAGGACCTGAAGACCCACATGCGCACCTTCCACGCGGTGTTCCCCCACGTCCAGATGCTGCTCGCGCCGGGAAGCCGCGGGGTCTACATGTTCGGTTCCGAGTCTCCGCTTAGCTTCGACGACCAGTCGCTCCTCGGCGTCTTCCGCGACCCCGCCGTGCTTGCCGACCTGAACGACTCCCCCGACTACCCGCCAACCGACCCCGCCGGATGGGTCCGCGTCATCCACCACGCCGAATGGCTGAGCGAAGACCAAGTGACCGCCTTCACCGGTCCCGGCCCCCTGATCACCGACGACCAGCCCCGCTCCGAGTACTACTTCTGGCGCCGCACCACCATGCACGACCGCAACTACGTGACCGAGTCGACGCTGCGCGCCGCCGCTCCATAGAGGCACCCAGCAACAGAAGTCTGGCGGCGCGGCGCTATAGGCTGCGGGCCGCCATCGGAGCAAATCGGGAGTACTGCCCCTGGAACGTGACCACCACGGTGTCGGTCGGGCCGTTGCGGTGCTTGGCGAGGATCAGGTCCGCCTCGCCCTTGCGGGGCGACTCCGAGTCGTAGATCTCGTCGCGGTAGATGAACAGAACACAGTCGGCGTCCTGTTCCAGGCTGCCCGATTCGCGTAGGTCGGATAGCATGGGTTTTTTGTCTGATCTTGCTTCTGGGTTTCGGGAGAGCTGGGAGATGGCGATCACCGGGACCGCCAGCTCCTTGGCGAGGAGCTTGAGGCCGCGGGACATCTCGCTCACTTCCTGCTGGCGGTTGTCGACCTTCCTGCTCGCCTGCATCAGTTGCAGGTAGTCGACCACTACTAGGCCGAGACCGTGCCGCTGCTTGAGGCGTCGACACTTCGCGCGAATCTCCATCAGCGTGGTCGATGCCGAGTCGTCGATAAACAGCGGTGCGTCCGCGAGCCTACCGAGCGACCGGGTCAGGCGGGTCCAGTCGGACTCATCCATCCGCCCGGTCCGCAGCCGCTGCATGTCCACCGAGCACTCCGCGCACATCAGCCGCTGCACCAACTCGCTCTTGCTCATTTC
>WNGQ01000505.1_pt1 | contig 70636 bp, 66 predicted proteins | sample 5407661 | NCBI WGS metagenome assembly WNGQ01 (sample SAMN13153382, study PRJNA577476) | soil metagenome | isolation source: 60 cm soil or saprolite under Garry oak tree replicate 2 | place: USA:California | collected 2016-06-15
AGCGATTCCGGCGCAGCCATCGATGCGGGTCCGAGGGGCTCGTGAAGTGACTCGCAGGCATGCCGGCACGCTAACTGCGGGTGTCTCATATGTATGGAGGAATCTCAACTAGTGGGTTGACAAGCAACCGATAAGCGAAGCCTGATGGGGTTGCCCGCCTTCGTTCCCACGACACAAGAATCTTCTTGCCAACTGCGCCAAACCCGTGATACGGTGCGGTAAGCGCTTACCGGTAAGCGCTTACACCCCGGCACGAGTCAGGCGAGAGGTACAGGCCAGGCGCGATGGCGGAGCCGAAGAAAGCCAAAGGGACCCTGACCATCTACGACGTCGCCAAGCTCGCGGGCGTCTCCATCGCCTCCGTATCCCGCGTCCTCAACGGACAGGGCAGCCCCCGCGCCGAGACCCGCGACCGCGTCATGCACGCGGTTCGAGAGTTGAGCTTCGTGCCGGACGGCGCGGCGCGCGCTCTCTCCAACGGTCTCAAAGAGGTGGTCGGCGTCGTCTTTCGCCGCGGGGGCGAGACGCTGTTCGCGGGCGAGGACGAAAGCTTTCTCTTCATCGACGTGATCAATCGGGGCATCGAGGTGGGGGCGCGGCGCCACGGGTTCGACCTGTTGATCAGCTCGGTCGGGTTCAATGACGACAACGTTGCGACACGGATGGCCGCGCTCGCCGGCAAGGCGGACGGTCTCATCCTCCACGACCGCATGCTTTCGGCAGTCGCCATCGCACGGCTGGCCGACATGGTGCCGGTCGTCACGCTGGCCGGAAGCCCCACGCCGGCGTCCATGAATGTCCGCTGCGACAACGAGTCCGGCATCCGGGAGTTGGTCCGTCACCTGGTGACAAAGCACGGTTATCGAAGCCTTGGCTATGTCTCGGGACGGGCCGACAGCCCTGACAACCGGACGCGTTCGCGCGCTTTCGAGACCGAGGCGGCGGCGGCCGGCGCCGATTGCGACACCGGACCCTCATGGCAAGGCAACTACAGCGCCGCAGGAGGGGCCAACGTGATCGAGTCGCTGCTGAACGCGAGGAGGAAGCTCCCACGCGCGATCTTGTGCGCCAACGACCAGACCGCCCTCGGCGTCATCCATGCGCTGGCGCAGCGCGGCATCCGGGTGCCGCAGGACGTCGCCATCACGGGCTTTGACGACGTCCCTGTCGCTCGCCACCTGCACCCACCACTGACCACGGTCCGCCAGCCGATGGAGGAGCTCGGCGCCAAGGCGTTCGAAATCCTCTACGCGCGGATCAGCGAGGCCGGCGGAAAGCCCGATACGGTCCTACCGGTCGAGCTCGTCGTGCGTGAGAGCTGCGGCTGCGTCAGCGGCGCCGCCAAGGACGAGGCCTAGCGATGCCGGCGCTCCTTCGCAGGCTCGGCGTCTACCTGCTCGCCGCCTGGGTGGCGATCACCGTCAGCTTCCTGCTGCCCCGCGTCGTGCCGGGCAACCCGGTCGCCGGCGCCGTCGCGAGGGCCTCGCAGTCGGGCAACTGCAACACGCAGTGCGTGCTCGCCGTCGAGGAGCAGCTCGGTTACAACGTGCACACGAGCGTCTGGGAGCAGTACGTCTCCTACCTCGGCAACCTCTTGCACGGCGACCTCGGGCATTCGTGGTCGGAGAACGCGCCCGTGGGCAGCCTCATCGTCTCGTACCTGCCGTGGACGCTGGGCCTGCTGGTGGTCGCAACGACGGTGAGCTTCGTCGCCGGCACCACACTCGGCATCCTGATGGCCTGGCGTCGCGGCTCGTGGTTCGAGTGGGTGCTGCCGGTCGCCACGTTTTTCCAGGCGCTTCCGTACTTCTTCCTCGCGCTGGTGCTGGTGCTCATCTTCGGCCAGACCGGAACGCTGCTCAAGTGGTTTCCGAGCCTGTTTGGGTACGACCTCTATGGGGTCACCCCGGGCTCGAACCTGCCCTACATCGGAAGCGTCTTGAGCCATGCGATCCTGCCCGCGGCGACGGTCATCCTCGCCTCGATCGCCGGCTTCATCCTGGCGATGCGCAATCAGATGGTCACGACCATGGACGAGGATTTCGTCCTGGTCGCCGAGGCCAAGGGGCTGCCGACGCGCACGGTGATCTGGTACGCGGCTCGCAACGCGCTTCTGCCCGTCGTCTCCAATTTCACGATCGCGATCAGCCTGGTGGTTGCCGGCCAGATCCTCGTCGAGATCGTCTTCAACTATCCCGGGATTGGCTTCCACCTCTTCGATGCCCTCGGCAAGCTCGACTACTCGCTGGTGCAGGGGATCTTCGTCGTCATCACCCTGGTCGTGCTGGCCGCAAACCTCCTCGCGGATGTGGTCTACGTGATCATCGACCCCCGGGCCAGGCAGGCAGCCTGACGATGACCATAGACAGCACCGCCCTGTCGACCGTCCCGGTACCCGGGCCGACTCCCGACCCGATCTTCCGCAAGGCGAGGATCCTCCGCCTGCCGCGCTCCCCCAAGGTCATCGCCGGTCTGGTGATCCTGGCCGTCTTCGCTGTGGTGGCGGTCATCGGCGGATGGATCACGCCCTATTCACCGAACGCGACCGACCCGCAGAACTGGGTGCAGCACATCCTGGTCCCGGGGACGGGGCCAGGCACCGGCTTCCCCGCCAACTACTACCCGCTGCCGTTGCCGCCATCGGGCGCCCACTGGCTCGGCACCACCGTGTTCGCGCAGGACGTGTGGTCGCAGGTCCTCGCCTCCACGCAGGCGACGCTGTTCGTCGGCCTTCTGGCCGCCGCGATCGCAACCTTTCTCTCGATCCTGTTCGGCGTAACCGCGGGCTATTTCGGCGGCGGTGCCGATGAGGTGCTTTCGCTCATTTCGAATGTCTTCCTTGCCATACCGGGCCTGCCGCTGCTCATCGTGCTCGCCGATTACGTACCGACCGCGGGTTCGAGCATCTTTCTCGTCGCGGTCATCATCGCGGTGACTGCATGGGCTTACAGCTCGCGCGTGCTGCGCGCGCAAACGCTGTCGCTTCGCAGTCGTGACTTCGTCGAGGCCGCAAGGGTCTCGGGCGAAGGGCGCGCGCGGATCATCGTCGTCGAGATCCTCCCCAACCTCATCCCGATCGTTGCCGCGTCATTTCTGTTCACGACGCTTTACGCGATCTACGCGTACGTCGCGATCTCGTTCCTCGGGCTCGGCGGTTCGCCGACATCGTCACCACCTGGGCTCTGGAACTGGGGCGAGATGCTCCGTGAGGGATTCGCCAACAACGCGATTCGCGGCGGGTGGTGGTGGTGGTGGGCGCCGCCGGGCCTGTGCGTCGCGCTCCTTGGCACCGGGCTTGCGCTGCTGAACTTCGGCATCGACGAATTCATCAACCCCCGGCTCCGCGTCGCAGGTCTCACCCGCAAGAAGGCCAAGAAGGCCGGCATCACCTTCCACGCGAAGCTTGGCTTGACGCCTGTAATAGGTGGGCGCTCCCACTCGGCCTCGCCTCCCCAACACCTTCCCGCGGGCGGGGAGCTGGCCGACCCCGTGCTCGAGATTCACGGGCTCTCCGTTGATTACGGCTACGGCGACGAGGCCGTGCACGCGGTGGTTGACTGCGACCTGGTTCTACGCCGCGGCCGCGTGCTCGGCCTGGCCGGGGAGAGCGGGAGCGGCAAGACTACGCTCGCCCTCGCGGCCATCCGCCTCCTTCGCACGCCGGCGGTGATCACGGGCGGCCAGGTGCTCTTCCATTCCAGGCCGATCGGTGGGGACGGGCCCAAGGGAACCATCGACATGCTGGCCGCGGGGGCGGACACGCTGCGCGCCGTGCGGTGGTCTGAGATCTCCGTCGTGCTGCAGAGCTCGATGAACGCGCTCAATCCCGTGATCACCATCGGCGCTCAGTTCGACGACCTCCTACGCGTCCACCGTCCACGTTTTTCGCGGTCCGATCGACATGAGCGGTCCGGAGAGCTGCTCGATATGGTCGGGATCAACGCTGACCGGTTGCGCAGCTATCCGCACGAGCTGTCGGGAGGCATGCGGCAGCGCGCGATGATCGCGATGGCTCTCGCGCTCGAGCCCCAGGTCATGATCCTGGACGAGCCCACCACCGCCCTCGACGTCGTCACCCAGCGGGAGATCATCGAGGAGCTGATAGCCCTGCGCGACCGGCTCGGGTTCGCGGCGATTTTCATCACCCACGACTTATCTCTGCTCGTGGAGATCGCGGACGAGATCGCGGTGATGTACGCGGGCAGGTTGATGGAGCGAGCGCCGGCGGCCGCGCTGTTCAACGCTCCGCGGCTGCCATACACGCACGGCCTCATCCACTGCTTTCCTCCGATGCACGGCAAGCGTTCGCGGATGCTGGGAATCCCGGGGTCGCCGCCCGATCTCAGGGCGCTTCCCCAGGGATGCGCATTCAATCCGCGCTGCACGTGGGCCATGGAGCGGTGCCGCCATGAGGTGCCACAGCTCGCGCCGCTGAACGGTTCGGGCAGGGAGGTCGCGTGCTGGCTCCACAGTGGAGACGCGAAGGTCCCGGCCGAGCTGGCCCGACCTGATCCACCTTCGATCGTGGGTGAACCGGTCTCCATCGCCCCACCCGGCTCGGCTTCGCCAAGCCGACCTCCCCGCGGGGTGGGGAGGTGATTACCAGCTCAACCCCGGTGTTGGAAGGCCGCGACCTCACGAAGTATTTCTGGGTCAAGCAGGGACGCGGGCCGCTCGCTCGTCGCACCCCGATCCACGCCGTCGACCGCGTCTCGGTCCGTCTCGACGCGGGCAAGGTCACGGCGCTGGTCGGCGAAAGCGGGGCGGGGAAGACGACGGTCGCCCGTCTCCTGGCACGGATCATCAAGCCCGACAAGGGACAGGTCCTGCTCGACGGCAGGCCGGCGCCAGCCGGAAGGCCGCGGTCCTACGCGGCGCAGGTCCAGATGGTCTTCCAGGATCCGTTCGCGTCCCTGAACCCGGTGCATCTCGTCCGCCATCACCTGGTGCGTCCGCTGCAGATCCACCACATGGCCAACGGCAACGTGGATGGCGCGGTGGACGAGCTCTTGCGCCGGGTCGCACTGAAGCCCCCAGACAGCTTCACGGGCAAGTTTCCGCACGAGCTATCAGGCGGGCAGCGGCAGCGGGTGGCCATCGCCCGGGCGCTGGCCGTCCGCCCGCGCGTGCTGATCGCGGACGAGCCGGTATCGATGCTCGACGTGTCGATCCGACTGGGCGTGCTCAACCTGCTCGCGGACCTTCGCGACAAGGAGCATCTCGCGCTTCTCTACGTCACCCACGACATCGCCTCGGCCCGCTACCTGGCCGACACGATCGTCGTCATGTATGCGGGCCAGCTCGTCGAGACGGCTCCCAGCGCGACCCTTACCGACAGCCCCGCGCACCCGTACACGCAGCTGTTGCTCTCAGCCGCGCCCGACCCCGACCGGGTCACGCCGTCCCATCTGGAGGGGCGCGGCGCGCCACCGAGCTTGAGCGCTCCGCCGAGCGGGTGCCGGTTTCACCCCCGATGTCCATTTGCGATGGACATCTGCAAACGCGAGGCGCCGCCCAGCATCGCGCTGGACTCGAACCACATCGCGGCGTGTTGGCTGCACGTCGACCCTGCCCAACGGCAGGCGAGCGAAAACGGACTGCTGCTCACAGCCGGCCAACCACTCGACAAAGAATCGAAAAAGAGGTGAGGAAGGATGGATCTGCGTCTGGCGTTTCGGTCCCCGCCGTCGTGTACCCGTACGAGTTTCCGTCAGCAATTTCACGGCGTCACGGAGGTGACAGATAGATGAATCGGAGAGTCTTGACCAGCCTGGTCGGGTTGGCGGCACTGCTCCTTGCAGTCGGCTGCAACCAGACCGCCACGACGACAGCTTCGGGAGGAAAACCGCTCATTGCGGAGCCGACCACCGGGGTCACCTTCTCTGAAGACTTCAACCCATACGACACCAATTCGGTCGCGGCCAGCATGGGCACGCGAACGATGGTCAATGAGCCGCTGGTTGAGTTCGACCAGCTCGATGCCACCGCCGCCGGCACCCATCCCTGGCTGGCCACCGCGTACACGTTCCAGAACGGCGGCAAAGACCTGCAGGTCACGATCCGCCAGAACGTGAAGTTCAGCGACGGCTCCTCGTTTGGTCCGGCCGATGTTGCCGCCACCTTCAAGATGCTCGAGAACCCGAAGGCCGACGTCACGGGCGTTCCGCCTCAGGCGTCCGACCCGACCGTCTCCGGCAACACGGTCACGCTCCATTTCAACTCAGCTCAGTACACCGGCCTGTTTCCGATCCTCGGCAACACCTACATCCTCAAGGGGGCGATTGCGAGCCAGATCGCACAGAACCCGACCATGACGATCAAGGTCCCGTTGGGGACCGGGCCATTCATGCTGGACAGCTACTCCAGCTCAGTCATCAAGTGGAAGCCGAACCCAAACTACTGGGGCGGAACTCCGCCGGAGTCCGCGATCTGGACCCCTTCCATCGCCACCAACGCCGCGGCGAGCGACGCGCTCATCAGCGGACAGCTGGACTGGGCGGGGAATGACATCCCGAACGTCTACGCCAACTACGTCAACCTCAACCCCCTCACCAACCACGCCTGGTTCGCCGCCGGCAGCACCGTCACGCTGTGGTTCAACCTGAACTCGGGCAACGGCGGCGCCACCGGAATCGACGACCCGGCGGTCCGCAAGGCGGTCAGCTATGGCGTCGACCGCAACGCTCTCGCCCAGCTGGGCGAGTCGGGCTATGAGCAGCCCGCGAGTTCGTCCAGCGCGCTCATCCTTCCGAACCAGAGCGCTTTCCTTCCCTCCGACGGCAGCATGAAGAATGACCTGTCGATCAGCGCCAGCGTGCCCGACGCGGCCGCGGCCAAGGCAGCGAACCTGCCGGCGGGCGCCGACGTCTACGACATCCTCAAGGCCGGCGGCTGGACCCCACCCGCCAGCTCGCACTACGACAGCGGCACCGGGACCTTCAAGTCGGGCGGAAACTGCGACGGCAGCAGCACCGCCAACTGCTGGACCAAGGGCGGCAAGATCATCAAGTTCTCCGTTTACGACCCGGTTCCCTTTTCCGACTACTGGGAGAACGCCGCTCTAATGTCACAGGAGCTCCAGCCCCTGGGCATGGACGTGACCACGAAGCCCGCGCAGGGCTACTCCGACTGGAACACCAACATCACGTCGAACCCCGCGAACTGGCAGACGGCCATTCACTGGGGCAGCGGCGGCAGCATCCCTTACATCCAGTACCAGAACTGGCTCGACAACAAAGACGCAAACTCGACGGCTCATTTCATCGGCTACTCCAACTCTGCCGCTGACGCTGCTCTTCGAAAGTACGAGAGCACCGACCCCAGCGATACCGCCTCCCTCTACCCGGTTGTGCAGCAGCTCGAGAAGATCATGTCCACTGACGTTCCCGAGGCACCTCTTCTTTACGGCGCCGACTGGAACGTCTTCAGCAGCGCCAAGTACACGGGCTGGCCCAACCAATCACATCCTTATATGAACCCGTCGCCAAGCGACCCGCAGATGCCTTACATCCTCATGCAGCTCAAGCCAGTCTCCTGACGTTGGAAGAACTAGCCCATCACGGAGATGGGCGGGCCGCGGCCGGCAACGTGCCGGCCGCGTCTATCCCCGCCCGAAAGTCTCGAGGCTGCGCATGAGCATCGCCATCAACGGCGATGAATCGGCCCTGCTCGCTCGCCTCACGCTGGATCAGAAAGTCCGCCTGCTGACAGGCGCGGACTCGTGGCACATGCATGGCGAGGCAACGGTTGGGCTCCGCCCGATCGTCATGTCGGACGGCCCCGCCGGCGTGCGCGGCACCCGTTTCGATTCGCGTAATCCATCCTCCTCGCTCCCTTGCCCCGTGGCGCTGGGCGCCACATGGGACGAGCACCTCGTCCACGACCTCGCTTTCGCCCTCGGCCAGGAGACGAGGGCCCGGGGCATCGACGTTCTTCTCGCCCCCACCATAAACATCGTTCGCACTCCGCTCAGCGGTCGCGGTTTCGAATGCTTCTCCGAGGACCCTCTGCTCACCACGCGTATGGCAGTTGCCTACGTGCGCGGCGTGCAGGAGGCCGGCGTGGGCGCGACCGTCAAGCACTACGTGGCCAACGACTCTGAGACCGAGCGCCGGACCTACGACGCGCGAATCTCGGAGACCGTCCTCCGGGAGCTCTACCTCCCGCCGTTCGAGGCTTGCGTGGTCGAAGCGGGCGTTGCTCTGGTCATGGCCGCCTACAACTCGGTCAACGGCGCCGCCATGACGGCCAACGCGACTCTGCTCCGCGATCTTCTCAAGTCGGAATGGGCATTTCCCGGCGTCGTGGTCTCGGACTGGTCGGCCACCAAGACCACGGTGCCCAGCGCCACCGGCGGGCTGGACCTGGTGATGCCAGGACCTCATGGACCCTGGGGAGACCACCTGGTCGCGGCTGTACGCGGCGGCCGAGTGCCCGAGGCCGACATCGACGACAAGGTGGCGCGGCTGCTGCATCTCGCGCGCCGGGTTGGCGCACTGAACGGTGCGGTGGACGGCGGCATGGCCCACCATGCCGTGTCGGCCTCTCGAGCACTCGTCGATCCCGCACTCCTGCGCGAGGCCACCGCGCGATCCTTCGTCTTGCTCAGCAACCCGCGCGGCCTTCTTCCTCTGCAGAGTGGGAGCGTCTCGCGCCTTGCCCTGATCGGTCCCAACGCCATCGACCCGCAAACGCAGGGCGGCGGCAGCGTGCGCGTGCTTCCGGTCGTCCGAGCTGGATTGGCTGACGCGCTCGGCGAAGCCATGGACGCAGTCGTCACCATGAGCCAGGGCTGCGTCACCAATGCCATGACGGCGGCGCCAAACGACGGAAGCCTGCGTGACCCGCTGAGCGGGCAGGTGGGCGTGCGCCTCGAGGTGCGCGTCGCCGGCGGCGAACTCGTGCATGACGCGCCGTTTCCGACCACCACCGTCACCTGGTGGGATGGGTTGCCGGAGGCCGTGCATCACCCCGGCTCGGAGGTCGTGATGCGCGCCCGGTATCGCGCTGGGGTTGGCGGCCCACATGTGCTGGGTGCCGCCGGCGTCGGCGTACTTCGTGTTTTCGTCGACGGCGCCCTGCTGGGTGAGGCCACCACTCTGACTCCGCGCGATGCGGTCGAAGCCCTGTCGCGGCCGCCCGAGGTCCGCCTGCCTGTTCAGCTCCAGGCCGGCCAGGAAATCGAGATCAGGGTCGAGCACCGTCCGAATGCGAGGGGAAATCAGGCCGGGTTCGCCAGCATGAGGCTGGGCATCACTCCGCGGCTGGACGATGAAGCGCTTCTCGCACAGGCCGTGCTGGCCGCCGTTGAGGCGGACGTGGCAGTCGTGGTCGTGGGCTCAGCCGACGGAGCCGAGAGCGAAGGCTACGACCGGGACACGATGATGCTGTCCGGCCGGCAGGACGAGCTGGTGAGACGGGTCGCTGCCGCCAACCCGAACACCGTCGTCGTGGTCAACTCCGGCATGCCTGTGCTCATGCCGTGGGCTGCCGACGTCGCGGCCGTCCTCCACGTGTGGTTTCCAGGCCAGGCCTTCGGTGAGGCGCTGGCCGATGTCCTGACGGGGGCTGACGAGCCAGGGGGCCGGCTCCCGGTCTCGGTACCTCGCGCCGAGGCGGATTCGCCGGTGCTGAGCGCATATCCGGAGGCCGGCGAGCTCAGCTATTCAGAGGGCCTGCTGGTCGGCTACCGCGGCTATGACCGGACCGGCTCCGAGCCGCATTTCCCCTTCGGCTACGGCCGGGGCTACACCGACTGGAGCTACGAGTCGTGCGCGCCCGGTGTCGAGTCGATCGTGGCGGGCCAGGACCTGCCGTTGACGGTTACGGTCCGGAACGCGGGCGAGCGCGCAGGCGGGGAGGTCGTGCAGGTTTATCTCGAGACCCCGAGCGACGATCCGAAGCGACCGCTCCGCGTGCTCGCCGCCTTCGCGACGGTCAGAGCCGGACCGGGCGAGCAGGTGGAGGTGCGCATGACAGTGCCGGCGCGTTCGTTCGCGCGTTTCGACGAGGCCAGGCGGGACTGGGCCTGGGAGCCGGGCACGTACGTCCTCCACGTCGGCCGCTCGTCACGTGATCTCAGGCTCAGCGGTGAGGTGGTGCTGCGATGAGATAGAGCGTCGATTGCGGACCTTTCGTATGGCTGCGGAAGATCAAAGCTGATGGGGAGATGAACAGATGAAGATGCGCACTTTGCTTTCGCGATGGTTCCTGGTCGCGCTTGTGTGCACGGCGACCATCGGAGCGGCAGGCACGCAGGCCCTCGCCGCCACACCGGCCGGGCTGCCGAACTTCGGCGCCAGCGTTCACATCTTCAGTCCCGCCATGGCGCAGAGCCAGGTCCAGGCGACGCTCGACTCGGTGTCGGGTCAGCAGGTGAGCAGCCAGTTTGGGACCCAGCGTTCTGCGCTTCTCTTCGAGCCAGGCACATATGGCTCGCCGTCGAACCCGCTCGTCTTCCAGGTCGGCTACTACACGAGCGTCGCTGGCCTCGGGCTCAGCCCGAATGACGTCGTCATCAACGGCGCGATCGTTTCGTTCAATCAGTGCTTCGGAGGCAGTTGCACCGGGCTCAACAACTTCTGGAGGGCGGTATCGAACCTGACCCTCAACGTAACGCTTCCGCACCAGCCTCCGGCGTACGCTCCCGCGCCGCCGGAGAACCCCTTCTGCGCCAACTCGAACGACCTCTATTCGATCTCGCAGGCGGCGCCGATCCGGCGGGTTCACATCAACGGCCTGTTCTTCCTCTTCGACTACTGCAACACAGGCTTCACCAGCGGCGGCTTCATCGCCGATTCTGAGTTCACTGGCAGCACTGTCGTCAACGGCTCGCAGCAGCAATTCCTTGTCCGCAACACCCAGCTGGACGGATGGAGCAACGCGGTCTGGAACCAGGTCTTCTCCGGCGACACCGGCAATGTTCCGGCGCAAAGCTTCCCGAACCCGACGTACACCAACGTGCCACGCTCGCCGGTAACGCGTGAGGCGCCTTTCCTGTATCAGGACGCAGGCGGCGGCTACAACGTGCTCGTCCCCACAGCCCAGCTCAACAGCTCCGGGCCGTCGTGGTTGAGCGCACCCACCCCGGGTACCTCGCATCCGATCGACAACTTCTTCATCGCGCAGCCGTCGGACTCAGCCGCGACCATCAACGCCGCGATTCACCGCGGCAGGAACCTGATCCTGACGCCCGGCATCTACCAGCTCGACCAGCCCATCGACGTGACGCGTCCCGACTCGGTGGTGCTGGGGCTCGGCTTTCCGACCCTGGTCCCGACCAACGGAAACGCGGCGATGACCGTGGCGAGCGCAAAAGGGATCGTCATCTCGGGCGTCCTCTTTGACGCCGGCCCGACAACCTCTCCTTTCTTGCTCCAGGTTGGAGACGGGCACGCGCGCAGCGACAACGACGCGTCGGACCCGTCACTGCTCGCCGATGTGTTCTTCCGCATCGGCGGCGCGGCGGCGGGCAGCGCGACCACGAGCCTGATCGTCAACAGCGACAACACGATCCTCGACGACATCTGGGCGTGGCGTGCCGACCACGGCAATGGCGTCGGGTGGACCACCAACACCGCCGACACCGGCGTCATCGTCAACGGCGACAACGTCACCGCTTACGGTCTGTTCGTCGAGCACTTCCAGAAGTACGAGGTGGTCTGGAGCGGCAACGGCGGGACGGACGTCTTCTTCCAGAACGAGATGCCCTACGACGTGCCAAGCCAGACGGCCTGGATGGAGGCTCCCGGCGTCGACGGCTGGGCTGCATTCAAGGTGGGAGCCAACGCGACGAGCTTCCACGGTTACGGAATGGGCAGCTACTCGTTCTTCAACCAGGGCATCGACATATTCGCCGTGCGGGCATTCGAGGTTCCGGACACGCTTCCGCCGGGAAGCCTTCAGGACCTGCTGACGATCTTTCTCGACAAGACGCACGGCAAGGGCGGCATCCTGCATGTCATCAACGACACGGGTGGCTCGTCGACCATCGCCAACCCGGATGTCCCAGTCACCGTGTTGGGCTACCCGCCGCTCAGCTGAACCGCTGATCTTTCGAGGTGAGGGCCCGTCGAGCTTGATGAGCCCTCACCTCCTCACTAGCATTGGCACCAAGTTGGAGCTGCGCCAGCTGAGGGCATTCGTGGCGATCGCCGATCACGGCCACTACGGCCGCGCGGCCGAGAGCGTCAGCCTCACACAGCCGGCGATCACGCAGCGAATTCAGGCGTTGGAGCGTGAGCTCGGGACCCAGCTCCTCACACGTACATCGCGCGGCGTCCACCTCACACCCGCAGGGGAGGCCCTGATCGAGCACGCTCGTCGCCTGATCCTGATCGAAGACCGCGCGCTGCGAGCGCTGGACGATCATGTGAACGGCGTCGTGGGGCGATTGCGAATTTCATATCTGACCCTGTGGGACTTCGGACCGCCGGCCGACATCATTGCGGAGTTTCGGGTTCGCTACCCGGCCGTCCAGCTGGATATGAGCACGGGCTACTCCCAGACGAACATGGACCAGCTCTCGGCCGGAAGCCTGGATTTCGCCTTCGTCGGTGTGTCGATCGGCGAGCGGAGCGGCATCGCGATTCGAACGTTGGACCGTCACGAGCTCGTGGTGGTGATGACCCCCCAGCATCCCTTGGCTCTGATGGACCGCGTACCGATCGAACGACTTTGCGGTGAGCCCATGATCGCCGTGTCGTCAGGCGTCAACAACCCTCTGGCCTCTGCCACCTTGACCTGGCTAGAGGCTCACATCGGCGAACCGCCGAACATCGTCAGACAGGAACCGCCGGATCAGATGGCCGCAGCTCTTGCGCGATCCCGAGACGCGGTCGCTCTGATGACAGAGCATCGGGCGATGAAGGCTCAGAGCGATGGTCTTGTCTATCGATCTCTGTTGCCGTCACCGATGATCGAATACGGCGCGGCGTATGTTCGCGATGATCCGTCGCCGGCGCTTGCGAACCTGCTCGAGATCGTCGACGAAGTTGCCCCGACGCTGCCTGAGGATCTCCCTCCAGGGAGTGAGCTTGTGTGGTCGAGGCCCGCGAGACGCAGCGAGATCGCCGTCTGAGTCAGGGAAGCCTTCGTGGATCCTCCGCCGTGGTGATGGGCTCGTCGACCTTGGGACGCACCGGGCTGAGGTGGATCTTGAAGGGCACGCCGGGTGCGCGAAATTCCATCGCCAGGTGCTCGTTGTCGCAGAAGGGCTTGTGCTTCGAGAACCCGCACCGGCACAGGGTCGCCCGCGGCAGGGTCTCGACTGTCCCATCCTCGAGGCGCACCTCAATATCGCCCGTGACGAACAGCGGCCCGTTGCGAATCGGCGTGACTTGCGTGCCCTCGTGCTCCTCCGGCGCGCCGCCATCGAAACGGCGGTACTGGAGTGCGCCGCTCGGGCACCGCTCGATGATCTCCGCGACGGTGTCCGCGTCCGCCTCGTCGGGCAGGATCCAGGGCCTCCGCTGCAGCTTGAACACGCCGCGGTGACCGCGTAAGCACTCGCCGATGTGGACGCAGATGTCGAGGTCGAAGCTCACCTCGATGTCGCGGCCGCGGTAGACCTTACGCACCTCCTGCACCTTACGCGCGCCCTCCCCACCACGTGGGGAGGTGGGCCAGGCCGCGCAGCGGCCTTGGCCCGGTGGGGGGATTCAAGAGCCGAATGCCTGCTGGCTGGGCGGTTAACCCACCTCATTTGCTAAGCCCCTTGTCGTCGAATTGTCGTCACGCCTAGAATCTCGGGCCAGTGCCTGTCGTGCTCGCGGTGATGCCCCTTGCGATCGAGGTCGCCTTCGTCCTCCTCTCCGTCGCGACGGTGGCCGACTGGCTGACCCATCGTGAGCGCCGGCGCGGATACCTCGCGCTGGCCTTCGGGTCCCTCACCTTGCTGGTTCTCCTCGCTCCCAGCCTCTCTCAGTCGGGGCCCCTTGGTGAGCTGCTGACCGGCGCCGGCATCGTGCTGTTCCTCCTGTCGGGCTGGGCCCTCCTCTTGTTCCGGGACTCGTTCATCCCACTCGCCACCGGTACGAAGCGGTTTGTCGCGGTGGTGATCGTTCTGGTCGCGGCCATCGCCATATTCGTCCAGCTGCCCACGGACACAGGGCTGGCGCATGCTCCGCTCCAGACGTTTGCCCTGGCGGCCCTGCTCACCACGTGGAGCATCTGCGTGGTGGAGCCCATCGTCACTTTGTGGCTGGCGTCGCGTGGCCGCCCCGCCGTCGAGGGGGCGCGCATGCGGGCACTCAGCCTCGGCTACGCGGGCCTTGTCGCAGTGATCATGTTCGGGACCCTGGGCGGCTCGCTGGTTCGAAATGCGGCGGCCGAGCTGACGCTCGACCTCGTGAGCCTCGCCATCGTGCCGATGCTCTTTTTCAGCTTCCTTCCGCCGACCTGGCTGCGAAGGATGTGGAGCCAGCCCGAGGAGGAGGAGCTTCGGCAGGGGCTGCACAGCCTGCTCACGTTCAGCCCGGACCGCGCGACACAAGCTCGGAGGGCCCTGGAGTGGGCGACGCGCCTGGTTGGGGCCGCGGGCGCCGTCATCGTCGATTCAGACTCATCGATCCTCGCCTCACAAGCCCTCAGCGAGAAAGAGGCCAAACAGGTCGCGGCTGATGCTGCCGCAGACTCCGAAGGGGGAGTGGTTCGGTCTCCGCGTCTTGGGCCAACAACTCTCGTGATCCCACTGGATTTCCAGCGGGGACCTGGCGCCATGGTGATCGTGGCGGGCCCGTTCACCCCGCTTTTCGGTGACGACGAGGTGACCCGCCTGCGCCAGTACGCCAGCAGCATCACCGCCGGACTCGATCGCGTCGCGTTGACCGCTCGCATCAACGACCTCGAAAAGGCAAAGACCGAATTCATGAACATCGCATCCCACGAGCTGCGAGGTCCGATGACGGTGATCAAGGGCTACCTCACGATGCTTGAAGCCGGGTCTCTCGGCATTCTCGCGCCCAAGGCGATGTCGGTGATGCCTTTGCTCATCGCCAAGGCGGACGAGGTCAACGCGATGATCGAGCAGATGCTCGAGGCCGCGCGCCTGGAAGAGGGTCATCTCGTTCTCCACAAAGAGCCCGGCGACATCGTCGAGCTCACCGAGCTTGCCATCGATGATATGCGGCCCGTGCTCGCGGACCGGCAGCTCGACATCGATGCGCCGGCCATCCCTCTGCATGCGGACGTGGACAGCGAGCGTTTCCAGATTGTGGTCAGGAACCTGATCAGCAACGCCATGAAGTACTCGCCCGAGGAAGCGCCGATCAAGGTCGTGGTCAATCGGAACGGTGGGACAGCCACGGTCATGGTCATCGACCGGGGCGTTGGCATTGCACCGGAAGACCAGCCACGGCTGTTCACGAAGTTCGGCCGCATCGAGCGCGGATCCACCATGCATGTGGCTGGCACCGGACTCGGTCTGTGGCTCTCGCGTGAGATCGCGCGCCTGCACGGCGGAGACATCACATGCGAATCGGTCGAAGGGAGCGGCAGCACCTTCACCTTCGAGGTCCCGATAATCCCCTGATCAGCTCTCCGCTCCAGACGCGATTCAAGCTACGACGGCCTCTCGACCTGGCGCTCACCATCGCCCCAATCGGCGCGGGCCCCTCAATGCGCGTGCGCGACGGCGAGGTGTGGAGGGCGACTCTCACGCCGGAGGGTCCGGCCACAGTGCATCTCGCGCACAGAAACGGCGAGGTCGAGGTCGAGGCGTGGGGACCCGGCGCCGCCTGGGCGGCCGACGGCGCCGCGCAGCTGTGCGGTGAAGAGGACGACGACTCCGGTTTCCGCCCCGTCCATCCGCTCATCGCCGAGTCGCACCGCCGCCATCCGGGGCTGCGCCTGCCCAAGACCCGCGCGGTCTTCGAGGCGCTCGTCCCGGTGGTGCTCGGGCAGAAGGTGACCAGCGTCGAAGCTCATCAGTCGTACCGGGCGATGGTGGACGCCCTGGGCGAGCCCGCGCCCGGAGCAGCGGGCCTGGCTCTGCCGCCCTCGGCGGCCGTCCTCGCCCGAACGCCTTACTGGACGTTCCACCGCTTCGGGATCGAGAGCCGGCGGGCGGAGGTGATCATCCGGGCGGCCCGCAGCGCGACTCGCCTGGAGGAGACGGTGGGCATGGACCTGCCGAGCGCCCGGCAGCGTCTCGCGGCGTTTCCAGGCGTCGGCCCGTGGACCGCGGCGAAGGTCGCGCTGGTCGCGCTGGGCGACCCGGACGCGGTCCAGGTCGGCGACTATCACCTGCCGCACATGGTCGCCTACGCGCTCGAAGGCAAGGCAAGATCCACGGACGAGCGCATGCTCGAGCTTCTCGAGCCGTACAGGGGACATCGTGCGCGCGCCGTCAGGCTCATCGTGCTGACCGGCATCGGAGCTCCGCGCTTCGGACCGCGGATGCCGCTTCGCAACATCTCGCGGAGCTGAGAGCGCTAGTCGACCTTCTCGAGCTCCTCCTCGACCAGGCTGACAAGCTCGCGCATGCCCTCGCCGTCGAAGATCAAGCGGGCCCCCGCGGCCTTGAAAAGATCAGGCAGCGGCTTTGTCGCGCCCAGGGCAAGTGCTTCGCGATACATGCGAACAGCCTCCCGCCGGTCGCGCAGGCTGTTGCGCCATACCTGCAGCGCGCCCAGCTGCGCGATGCCGTATTCGATGTAGTAGAACGGGCTCCCGAAAAAGTGCGGCTGTTGATACCAGCGCGCGATGCGCTCGTCGTCGAGGCCGGTCCAGTCGACCGAGTCGCCTTCGAAGCGCCGCCGCAGGTCGAGCCACTTGCGGTCGCGAGCGACATCGTCGCGACCGGCTTCATCGAGGTAGATCCACTGCTGAAACGCGTCGACCGACGCACAGTGTGGAAAGAAAAGAATGATGCCTTCGAGGAAGTCGGCCCTCGAGCGCGTCGCATCTTCCTCGGTGTAGTAGCCACCGCTGTCCTTGCCGATGAACGGTGAGGCCAAGAGCTCCATCGACATCGACGCAACCTCGGCCATCTCCGAACCCGGGTGCCGTTGGAAGAGCAGGGGAAGCTTCGATGCCTCGACGCTGTGGAATGCGTGGCCGGACTCGTGGAGGAGCGTACGCAGGTCCCCGTCCACGCCGACCGCGTTCATGAAGATCAACGGCTGCTTGCGGAAGTTCAAGGTCTGGCAGTACCCGCCGGGCGCCTTGCCCTTGCGATTGTCAAGGTCGAGCAGGTTGTTGCCGGCCATCGTCTCGTAATACCCGCGGAAAGCCGGATCGACGCGCTCGAACACTGAGCCGGCGGGGTCGATCAGGCCTCTGATGTCATCGAACGGCTTGAGCGGGGGACGGCCCTCGGGATCGACGGCTGTGTCCCAAGGCCGGAGCTTGTCCAGCCCCATCCGACGCCGGCGCTTTTCGTGGATTCGCTGGACCGCCGGCAGCACAGCCTCTTCGACCGCCACGTGAAACCGCAGGCAGTCCTCGGGTGTGTAATCGAAACGGTTCTTCTCGCGATGCGCAAAGTCGCGGAAATTGGTGAAGCCTGCGTTCTTGGCGACTTTCTGCCTAAGGTCGTACATGCGGTCGAAGAGGCCGGCCAGCACGTCGCGCTGGTCGATGTACGCCTTTGCACGCAGCTTGAATGCCCGCTCGCGAACGTCGCGGTCCGTGGACTGCAGGAACGGAATGAGCTGGGCCGGGGTCTTCTCCTTGCCGTCCCATTCGACCGTCATCGCCCCGTTCACCTTGGTCCACTGCGTGCCCAGCTGGGCCAGCTCTGCGAAGACGGGCACGTTGGCCTGATCGAAGAGCTCCATCTGGTTGCGGAACCTCTGGATCGTCGCCTCCAGGCCGGGGCGGACGTAGCCGAGCTCGACGAGCTTTTTCTGCAGGCGCACCCGTTGCTCCTGCGCCCGAGGTGAGATCTGCGTTCCAAAACGCAGCTGCGCCGCCTCCTTCTCGGGGTTCGCCGTGTCGCCTGAATACGCGAATGTCGCCAGGGCGGCAGCCTCCGAGAGCAGCGACTCGAATCGAGACCAGTCGGCGAGCCATTCCTCGACGTTCGTGGTGTCGAGCCGGCGCGCAGCCAGCTCCTCGTAGTACGGGAGGACGTCGCGCCACGTCGCGTCCTTGAACGCGTCAGGCGACTCCGGGAGCACCTTCGCGGCCATACCAACACCCTCCGAACCGTTTAACGCCTTGCTTACGCGCGAGCGCAACACTCATCGTACATAGGCCATGGAGCCTCGATCCTCGTCTCCAATGCGGCTGCCCCCGGCGGTGCGTGAAGCGGCCCTGGCCGCGGTTGGCGGGACCAGGCTGCAGAAGGAGTTCGCGTGGATGAGCTGGGCGGGCACGGTTTGGCGCCTGGAGGGGCAGTCGGGCGCGGTCTATGTCAAGCGCGCCGCTCACCTGCGCGATGAGCAAGACCGCACGAAGTGGCTCGCGGGCCGCCTACCCGTGCCGGAGGTGCTCGGGCTCTTTTCTGGATTTGGCGACGACTGGTTGCTCACGCGCGCCGTTCCGGGTGTGCCGCTGTCGGACCGCTCCCTGGCCTGGGAGCCGGCTCGTGTCGCACGGAGGCTGGGCGAGATCCTGCGTGAGATCCACGCGGTCGACGCCACCGCCTGTCCTTTCGGTGAGCGAGGCGTCGGCCACGTGCTGATCCACGGCGACTACTGCCTGCCCAACGTGTTGGTCGTCGACGGAAGGCTGAGCGGTCTCATCGACGTCGGTGGAGCCGGACTTGGCGACCCGCAGGACGACCTCGCGGCCGGGGTGTGGACCCTCCAGTACAACTACGGAGCGGGTCTTGCCAGCGAGTTCCTCGACGCCTATGGATGGCCGCCGATGAGCGATCGTGCGATCGAACGGCTCCGGCGCCGCTACTCGCGTTAACTCTTGATCGGCAGGACCGTGTCGACCACTCGCCAGCAGTACCAGGCGGCTATCGAGCGGTAGGGTCGGAACTTCTCGCCTTCGCTTTGAAGGGCGCGCGGCTTGATCGTTTCCTTGAGTCGGTGCGCGGTCGACCAGCCTTTCCGGACGCCATAATCGTCCACCGGCCACACGTCGAGGCGGCGCAGCTGGAACATGAGGAACATCTGGGCGGTCCAGGGGCCGATGCCGCGAACCTGCACCAATCGCGCAATCAGCTCGTCGTCAGGTACTGGATCGAGATCGCCGAGGGGCACTGTGCCGTCCTCTACCTTCCGGGCCAGGTCGGTGACGGCGGCTGCCTTGGAACCGCTCAAGCCGGCCGTTCGCATCGATCCGTCGGGCAGGGCGAGCACGCCCGCCGGCGAAAGACCATCCGCGAAAAGCTTGAGGAATCGGCCGTGGATCGCCGTGGCGGCGGCGCCGGCGAGCTGCTGGTACATGATCGAGCGCACGAGCGCGCCAAATGGGTCCTCGGCCGGCGCGCGAAGCATCATCGGCCCGACTGCTTTGATCAGCTTCGCCATCGCCGGGTCGCGCCTCGCTATCAGCCTGGTGCCGCGCGCCAACTCAGCTGGCGTCGGGCGGGTGTCCACGGCGCGGCTCAGGCGAACTCAGACATGAACTGTTTGAAGTCGTCCGGGCTGAGACGCAGGTCGTCTTCGGACAGGTCCATGAGCGGGCGATCGGGGATGTGCTCGGTGGTGGCGAAGTCGGCCATTGTCGTGTCCAGGTAGAGCAGCCCGGTCACGAGATGCCCGGCGGTGCGTCCTTCCTCGATCACCTTCATCGCCGCGCGGCGGTCGGTCGGATCGTGGTCTTCGCCGAGCTTCTTGAGCAGGATGTGCGAGCCGTCGTGAAGCTCGACGTCGCGAACCGTGCCCGGCTCGTAATCGACGTGCACCTCTTCGAAGAACGGAATGAACGAGACGTCCGCGATCGACTCTTCGTGGTCTTTGACCCAGCTGTAGCTCTTGGTCGAGCCGTCGTGGTCGTTGAACGTGACGCAGGGCGAGACGATGTCGAGGATCGCAGTGCCGCGGTGCGCGATCGCGGCCTTGATCAGCGGCACCACCTGCTTGCCATCGCCGCTGAACGAGCGCGCCACGAACGAGCAGCCGAGGGTCAGCGCGACAGCGCAGGGGTCGATTGGCTGGAAGGTGTTGACCGCGCCTTTTTTCTGCATCGAGCCGAGGTCGGCCGTGGCCGAGAACTGGCCCTTCGTGAGGCCGTACGTGCCGTTGTCTTCGATGATGTAGGTGCAGTCGATGTTGCGGCGGATCATGTGCATGAACTGGCCGAGACCGATCGACGCGGTGTCGCCGTCGCCGGACACGCCCAGCATGATCAGCTGCCTGTTGGCGAGCTGCGCGCCCGTAGTCAATGCGGGCATGCGGCCGTGTACGCCGTTGAAGCCGTGGGCGGTCTCGACGAAGTAGGCGGGGGTCTTCGACGAGCAGCCGATGCCGGACATCTTCGCCAGCCGGTGCGGCTCGACCCCCAGCTCGTGGAGCGCTTTGATCATGTGGTTGGTGATCGAGTTGTGGCCGCAGCCGGCGCACAGGGTGGTCGCCGCCCCCTTGTACGCGTCGCGTGGCAGGCCGATGTGGTTGATGGTGGCGCTCATGCTGGGACGGCTTCCGATTCAAGAAGCGGTTCGATGATGGCGTCCGCGGGGATGGGCTGGCCGTCGTAGTGCCTGATCGAGTGCAGGCGGCTCACGAGCGTGGGCGGGAGGTCGAGGCGGATCAGGTCGAACACCTGGCCGTCGCGGTTCTGCTCGACGACATACACACGCTCGTGCCGCGAGACGAACTCGACGACCTCTGAAGACAGAGGGAGGGCGCGCACGCGCAGGTAGTCCACGGGTCGCTTCGCGGCCTCGAGCGCCTGTCGCGCCTCGACGACGGCCGCGTGCGTGGAACCGAAGGCGATGAGTCCGATCTTCGAACCGGAGGCCTCGTCGACCGCCGGCGCCGGCAGCACCTTCCGAGCCGTCTCCAGCTTGCGGACGAGCCGGTCCATGTTGGCGGCGTACGCCTCAGCGCTCTCTGTGTAGCGCGCGTGCTCGTCGTGGCCCGATCCGCGCGTGAAGTAGCCCGCCGCCGGGTGATCGGTGCCGGGCAGGGTGCGGTACGGCACGCCGTCGCCGTCGACGTCGCGATACCGCGCCCACTCGCCCGCGAGGCGCGCCAGGTCGGCTTTGCCGAGCACCTTCCCGCGGTCGAAAGGCCTGTCCGGGTACTTGAACTCGGGCGTCATCCACAGGTTCATGCCCAGGTCGAGGTCTGACAGCACGAACACCGGTGTCTGGAAGCGGTCGGCGTAGTCGAACGCGTCGCGCGCGAACTCGTAGCATTCCTCGACCGTGCCAGGAAGCAACACAAGGTGCTTCGTATCTCCATGCGACAGCGTGTACGCGAAACCGACATCCGCCTGCGAGGTCCGCGTGGGCAAGCCCGTCGACGGCCCGATGCGCTGGATGTCGAAGATGACCACCGGGACCTCCGCGTAATAGCCGAGGCCCGCGAACTCGGCCATCAGTGAGATGCCGGGTCCCGACGTCGAGGTCATCGCGCGCGCGCCGGCCCAACCGGCCCCGATCGCCATGCCGACCGCGGCCAGCTCGTCCTCAGCCTGCACGACGGCGATCCGCCGTTCGCCGGTCTTCGGGTCGACCCGGAACCGGTCGGAGTACGCGATCAGGTTTTCGCACAGCGACGATGACGGCGTGATCGGGTACCAGGCGGCCACTGTCACGCCGCCCATGACGGCGCCGAGGGCCGCAGCCTGGTTGCCTTCGACCAGGACCTTGCCGTCGACCACGCCGGTCATCGGCTCGAGGCGATACGGGTCCTTCTTCGAGAAGTTGTCCTGCCAGTAGTCGAAGCCGACCTTGATGGCATCGAGGTTGACCGGGACCGCCTTCGGCTTGGACAGGAACTGGCGCTTGACCGCGTGGTCGAGCGCCTCCCAGGGAATGCCCAACAAGCCCGCGACGACTCCGACGTAGATCATGTTGGCCAGCTGCTTGCGCAGGGTGTCACTCTGGATCTTCGTCTTGGCGAGCTTCGAGAACGGCACCGGATAGTAGGTGACGTCGGTGCGCGCTTCGGCGGTGGAGAAGACCTCCTCATGCACGACCACGCCGCCAGGACGGACGGTCTTCAGGTCCTGGTGCCAGGTGGCGACGTTGAAGGCGACCAGGATGTCGACCTGGTCGCGTCGCGCCATATGGCCCTGCGGGGTGACTCGGAGCTGGTACCAGGTGGGCAGGCCCTCGATGTTGGACGGGAATACGTTCTTGGGGGCGACCGGGATCCCCATGTGGAAGATCGCCCGCGTCAAGATCAGGTTCGCCGTCTGGCTCCCCGAGCCATTCACGGTGGCGGCCTGGATGGTGAGGTCGTTGATGATCTGGTTGGTCACTTCGATTCTTGGCAGGGGATTGTGAATTTTACGCGCACCTCACCCCCGAACTCGTGTGCTCCAACCAACGAATTGGTTACATTCCTCAGTCTGTGAAGGTTGGCACTCCCAAAGAGAGCGCGCCCGACGAGCGGCGCGTTGCCCTCGTCCCCGACACCGTCACCCGGCTTTCCGCCGCCACACTCGAGGTAACAGTCGAGTCTGGAGCGGGGTCTGCGGCATTCATCACCGACGAGGCCTACCAGCAGGCGGGAGCGACGATCGTCAAGGGGGCCGCGGCGCTGATCGGCGACGCGGACGCCGTCCTGAAGGTCCAGGCGCCATCGGTGGCCGAAGTCGCCATGTTCAAGAAGGGCGCGGTGCTGATCAGCTTCCTCCAGCCGGCCACGCAGGGCGAAATCGTCCGGGCGCTCGCCGCACAGGGCGTGACGGCATTCAGCCTGGAGCTGGTGCCTCGCATCTCCCGAGCGCAGTCGATGGATGCGCTCTCGTCGCAGGCGTCGGCCGCGGGCTACAAGGCGGTGCTGATGGCAGCCGGCCGGCTCGGCAAGTTCTTTCCGATGATGATGACCGCGGCCGGCACGATCCCGCCCGCGCGCGTGCTCGTCATGGGCGCGGGAGTCGCCGGCCTGCAGGCGATCGCCACCGCGCGGCGGCTCGGCGCGGTGGTATCCGCCTACGACGTGCGTCCTGCTGTCAAGGAGGAGGTGCAGTCGCTCGGCGCGACGTTCATCGAGCTTGCGCTGGAGACACAGGAAGGGGAGGGTGGCTACGCCAGAGAGCAGTCCGAGGCTTTCCTTCGCAAACAGCGCGAGCTGATCGGCGAGCACGTCGCCAAGTCAGACATCGTCATCACCACAGCCGCCGTCCCCGGACGCCGCGCGCCTCTGCTCGTTACCGGAGACATGGTCAAGGGCATGCGGCCGGGTTCGGTGATCGTCGACCTCGCGGCGGAAACCGGCGGCAACGTCGAGCTGACGAAGGCGGGCAAGGATGTCGATGTCGGCGGGGTGACCATCATCGGCACGCGCAACGTGCCTTCGACGATGCCGCTTCACGCTAGCCAGCTCTACGCGCGCAATGTCGCGAACCTGCTGCTTCATCTCGTCAAGGACGGTGCGATCGTGCTCGACTTCGAGGACGAGATCACCAAGGGCTGCTGCGTGACGCATGACGGCGAGATCGTCAACGAGCGTGCCAAGCAGCAGATGGTCGCCGCCACCGCCTCATGAACAACGAGCTTCTGAATGAGCTGACCTTCTTCGTGCTGGCGGTGTTCGTCGGCATCGAGGTCATCTCCAAGGTCCCGACCATGCTGCACACGCCGTTGATGTCCGGTACCAACGCGATCCACGGCATCATCCTGGTGGGAGCGCTGCTGATTGCTGCCGGCGCCGACTCACGGGTCAACGTCATCCTCGGATTCCTGGCCGTCGTGCTCGCCACCACCAACGTCGTCGGTGGTTTCGTCGTCACGGACCGGATGCTCGAGATGTTCAAAGGCAGGCAAGTGCAGCCGAAGACGCCCGAAGCAGCTAAGTCCAGGTGACGACTGTCCTCACGCTCGCCTACCTGCTGGCGGCGGTCCTGTTCATCCTCGGCCTCAGGCAGCTGAGCTCGCCAAGGACTGCGCGTAACGGCAACTACACCGCCGCGGCCGGCATGGTCATCGCGCTCGGCGCGACAGTGCCACGGCTTCACTTCACGATCGCCGGCGCGATCATCGTCCTTGTCGGCGTGATCGTCGGCGCCGCGGTCGGCACGATTGGCGCACGCCAGGTGAAGATGACCGCGATCCCGCAGATGGTGGCGCTGTTCAACGGCGCCGGCGGTGGAGCGGCCGCGCTCGTAGCGGTGGCCGAGCTTCTCACGTTCGGTTCGCATCCGCCGTTTTCCGAAGCTTTCCCAAGCGTCTTCAGCATCGTCATCGGCTCGGTGTCGTTTGCCGGCAGCATCATCGCCTTCGCCAAGCTCCAGGAGCTCATGACCGGCACGCCGATCACATACCCGGGCCAGCAGCTCGTCAACGGCCTCATCGCCGCGGCGATCATCGGTTTTGTGATCGCGGTGCTCGCGATCGCGTCGATTCCATTCTCGTTTCTCTCCCTGATGCTGCTGGCGCTCATCCTGGGCGTGGCGTTCGTGCTGCCGATCGGCGGCGCCGACATGCCGGTCGTGATCTCGCTGCTCAACGCGTTCACCGGCCTCGCTGTCGCGGCCAGCGGGTTCACGCTCAACAACTTCGCGCTCATCGTCGCGGGCACGCTGGTCGGCGCATCCGGTAGCTTGCTGACCAAGCTCATGAGCGACGCGATGGGGCGCTCGCTCGGGAACGTCCTGTTCGGCGCGTTTGGACAGGTGCGCGCCGGTGCGGGCGTAGGCGCGCCGGGCAAGGAGACGCGGACCGTGCGCACGAGCTCGATCGAAGACCTGGCCACGCTCCTCGCTTACTCGCGGCGCGTCATCGTCGTCCCCGGTTACGGGCTGGCGGTGGCACAGGCACAGCATGCGGTCCGCGAGCTGGCCGAGCTGCTCGAGAAGAGAGGGGTGGAGGTCAGCTATGCGATTCACCCGGTGGCCGGCCGGATGCCGGGCCATATGAACGTCCTGCTCGCCGAGGCAAATGTGCCTTACGAGCAGCTCAAGGAGATGGACGAGATCAACGACGAGTTCAAGGACGCGGACGTGGTCCTCGTCGTGGGCGCAAATGATGTCGTGAACCCTGCGGCCCGCACCTCACCCGGAAGCCCCATCTACGGGATGCCGATCCTCAACGCGGACCAGGCGAAGAACATCGTGTTCCTGAAGCGGTCGATGCGGCCCGGGTTTGCCGGTATCGACAACGATCTCCTCTATGACCCCAAGACGATCATGTTGTTCGGAGACGCCAAGGATTCCCTGACCAAGCTGGTCAACGCCGTCAAAGCCGCCTAACCCAAAAAGTTCTGGGTGGAGTTGAAGGCCGGGTTCACCCGGCCGTCCCCCATACGTGCATCATCCAGGCGCCTCCGGACAATGTGTTACTCCAACCCACCGGGCAAGCCTGCTTGCCCGGTGAAATGACACGAGCCCCCGACCGTGAACGGACCGGAGGCTCGCGCCGCGAAGAGGGTGTGGTGCCTCGAATCCTAGGCGGTGCGCGCCCGATGGGTTAGTAGGCGGCCCACAAAAAGCATCCACCTTCGTTGTGTGGCGGCGAACGGAGTTCGCCCACTTACAATCGGCGAGGTGGACGGCCGCGAGCTCATTCTCGTGATCACGGTCGTCCTGCTCGTCGTCTACGTCGTGGGCATCGGCGGGGCGACCGCGGCAGCGATCCGCGTCAGAGAGGCGTGGCGCAGGCGCCCGGCGCGCACGACCAGCATCGGCCCCAGAGACGAGGGCGACGTGGTGCTGGCGGCCCCCTCGCTGCCACCCTTCGCTCGCGCGCTGCGCGTTGCTGGGTGGGCGGCGTTCCCGTTTGCGCTCGCGCTGGGCATCTTCGCCAACCGCGGCTTTCCATGGCTGGCACCGCTGGCCGTGCTCGTGATGGTCGGGCTCAACGCTTTCTATTTCACGGCCATGCAGGGCCTGGGCGAGCCGCTGACCCTCATGAAGGACGGTTTCAAGCTGGGTGCGCGCGGCAGGGAACGCTCGGTGCGCTGGATCCACGTGACCGACCTCGTCGGGGCGCGACTGGGCGCCTTCAGCGGCACGCGGATGTCGGAGGCGGGCGAGTGGCAGGACCCGAAGATACGGCCCAACGTCATCTTCTTTCGCGTCAACCGCGCCCTCGTTGCCACGCGGAAATCGCTGCTCCAGCGTTTGCGCGGTTTCTCTTACTACGACGGCGCGATCCGCAATGCGTTCGGCGTACCGACCGAGCAGCTGCTGCAGGCGATGCGTGAGTGGCAGCGGCTGGCCGTCGATGCCGAGGCGCCACCATTCCGACGGCCGCGCCCAGGCGAGAAGCGCGTCTAGCCGCGCGACTGCTCGAGAACGCGCGCGAGCGTCTTGGTGTCGAAGGGATGCGCCAGTCGCAGCACGAAATGCTGCAAACCCACACCCAGCCATTCCTCCACATCGCGCGGAGACTTGACATTGACGTTGGCCGTGCGCTCGATCTCGCCGGGATCGCGGCCGATTCGCCGGCACCATTCGTCGAGGATCTTCGACTTACGGGCATATTCGTCCGGATCGCCGAGCGCATTCCACATCTGCGCGTGCTCGGCCACCAATCGCAACGTGACCTTCTCGCCACCGCCGCCGATCAGGATCGGCATCGGCCCGGCGGGACCTGGTTTCAGGTTCGCGATGCGGTCTTTGATCCGAGGCAACGCATCTCTCAAAGTGCGCAGGCGATCCCTAGCCTCACCGAACGGGAATCCGAACTCGTCGTAGTCACGCTCGAACCAACCCGCGCCCAGCCCGAGCACGAGCCGGCCGCCCGACAGTTGGTCGATGGTGCCGGCCATGTAGGCGATGAGGTCTGGATTGCGATATCCGATCGACGAGACCATCGGGCCGATCTGGGGTGCTTTGGTGTCTATCGCGGCGGCAGCGAGGACTGTCCAGCACTCGAACTGGTTGCCGTTCGGGTTGCCGTAAAGCGGAAAGAAGTGATCCCAGAACCAGATGCTGTCAACGCCGAGCTCATCGGCTCGCCGCCACGCATCTCTCAGCTCGCTGATCGTGCACTGCTGCGGATGGATCGTCACTCCGACCTTGAAGCGCCGCGTGGAGGACATTGGCCAGGGATTATCCTCTCCATTCCATGACCACTTGGAAGCCCGTAGAGGTCGACGCCGCCACCGCGGGCGCGGCCTTCTGGAAGCGTTATCACACGTTTCGCCGCATGCGGCATGCCGAACGACGCCCCGACGATCCGATCACGCCGGACGAGGTCGTCGAGGGCGAGATGAAGCGCGAGGATCCTCACGAGCTGCACTTCCGCTACGAGATCTCGAAGGGCGACCAGATGCTGAGCTGGTTCAGCGCCGGGGCGACCAGGCCTGGAGCTCCCGGTTACGACACCAACAAGCACCTGCTGTGGGCGGATGGGTCGGTACATAAAGACCACCGGCGCCGCGGCATCGGCAGGACCTGGATCCCTCTGATGCTCGAGATCATGGAGCGCGGCGGGTACACGACAGTGGGCATGGGCACCGAGGAATCGTCCGGCCACGCTTTTCTCAAGTGGCTGGGCGCGGAGGCAAAGCTGACCGGCGCGGAAAACCGACTCAAGCTCGCCGACGTCGAGTGGACGATGATGCGGCGTTGGGTCGAGGAGGGTCCGCGGCGGTCACCCCAGACGAAGTTCGAGTCTTACGACGGCAGGCTTCCCGAGTCGATGCTGGACGACTATTCTCCCCAGCTCTCCAGCCTGCTCAACACGATGCCGTTCGAAGATCTCGACCACGGTGAGATCGTCGTCACGCCCGCGATCCTGCTGGAATGGTTCGCGCGCATGGACCTGTCGGGCCAGGTCGGGCACTGGATGATGACGCGCGAGCCGGACGGCACGATCTCTGGGATCACCGACATGTTTTACGCACCCTACAGCCCCACCATCGTTCACCAGGGCTTCACCGGCGTACGAAGCGATGCGCGCGGGCGCGGACTGGGCAAGTGGCTGAAGGCGGCGATGGCGATTCATCTGCACCAGCTGTATCCGAAGGTCGAGTGGTTCACGACCGACAACGCCGGCTCCAATGCGCCGATGCTTGCCATCAACACGAAGATGGGCTTCAAGACCTATCGGGTCGGCTCGGAGTACCAGATCACGCGCGACCAGCTGGCGGCGCGCGTCAAGGAGCTGGCGGAGACTCCTTAGGCGCTTCGGCTGCGCTGGATGCTGCGCACGAGCAGCAGGATCCCGACCACGATCAGCAGCCCCGGCAGCGCGGCCTTGCCGAACCATCCGTAGTCGACGTCGCTGATCTTGAAGATCGTCCCGAAGATCACGAAGCCGACCATGAAGATGAGGAACGCCACGAACATGAGCACCCGTCCCTGCCGCAGCAGGTGGGCATCGTTGGTGCGCACGCCCTGCAGCCAGATCCCGAGCCCGACTCCGCCCGGCGCGACCAGCGGCCATGCAAACGCCCACGCGGGCCAGTCCTGGGTCGCGTTCATGTAGGCGAGGATCAAGCCGATCACGGTCAGGATCGCGCCAGGAATGAGCGCTCCCGTGCCGAGGCTGACGAAGCCGATCACCAGCAGCGTCAGGCCGGGGATCACCACGAACAGAGGCCAGCTTCCGCCGGCGTCGAAGCCCGTGAACTGGACGATCAGCGCGAACGCCCCGAGCACGACCAGGACCACGCCGAGCGCAACGCTCGAGCCGGCTCGCCTGGGCCCGGCTGTGGGCGGCACGAAGGCTGGAGGTCGCGGCTGGTAGGTGGTTGGGCTGGTGGCAATTGGCGCTGCCGGCTCTTCAGCCGCCGGTGCAGGCGCCGCCTCCTCGATCGGGGCCGGCCCTTCCGTGGCGGGCGTCGAGGTCTCCGCCGCGTCCTCGCTCATCGCCGCCGGCTCCGACTCCTCTGCAGGCTTGTCTTTGCCTGGCGCGAAGATATCCGGGCTGCCCGCCAGCATGTCGGGCCTGACGTGGACGGTCGGTTCGGCCTCGCCGCCTTCCGCAGGGGTTTCCTTCGGGGTGGAGCGCTTCCTCTTGGTCATTGGGCCTCCAGCTTATACAGCACGGAGGCTTGTGGTTGGACCATCACACCGCCCGCCAGGGGGCGGGCAGGAGGTGGGCGAGAATGCGGTAGACCTCCGGATTGAGGGCGAGCCCGACGTGGCTGCCCTTGACCTCGATCGCGTTGACGTCCCGCCGCAGGCACGCTCGCCAGTTCACGACGCCGTCGGATCGCGAATAGATCGATGTGATGGGCACCTTCGGCGGCGCCGCCAGGTCGCGCAGGAACCGCATCTCCACCGACGCCGGGTGCCCGTAACGGAAGATGTTGTAGAGGTGCGCCGCCCGCACGCCGGCCATCGTGAGCGGATGGATGTCGAACGGGTCGTTGATCGGTGAGCCGAGGGTGATGACCTGCTCCACCAGGTCCGGCTTGCGGTGCGACAGCACCTTCGCGAGGACGCCGCCCCGGCTGTGGCCGACAAGGGAGACGCGAGCGCCCGTGCGGTGCTGCAGGTGCTGTAGGGCGTCCAGCAGCGGCCGCAGCATGACCTCCGAGTACATGACGTTGAAAGCCATCCCCGCCAGCTGTGGCCGGTAGCCGATCCGGCGCAGCCACCCGAAGGGCGTCCGCAAGGTCCAGTCGCCGGCGAGGAAGCCTGGGATCAGGATCACGGGCCTTCCGAGCCCTGCCGGCACGTCGAGGCCTCTGTAGACGGGGTCTCGGATGAGGCTGAGATATTCGAGGTAGATGCGGCCTTCGCGCCACATCGGCGGGATGTGCTCCCAGCTGCCCAGGTTCCGGAGATCGGGCAGAACCGAGGCTGCAACCTCCTCCCAACGCCCCCGCCGCCTGGTGCGATGTTGTGAGACCGTGGCCAAGTTGAGTTCTGAGTGCGTCTCCGTTATGAAACCGTGGCGGGCTCGGGTGAGATTCTAGTGGCTTCCCACTCGAAGAACGCGCTCAGGAAAAGATCCGGAGCCTCGATCATCGGCACGTGCCCGACGCCCTCCAGGATCTTCAGCGTCCAGTCGGGATGGCGGCGGACGAGCTCGCGGGCTGCGGATACCGGGATGACGATGTCGCGCGATCCGTGAATGACCAGGGTCGGAGCGGTCACCTGCTTGACCCGGGCCCAGAAACGCGGGTGGGCCATTCTCAGGCCTATCGACCGCGAGGCCTGGATGAACGCCCGGCTGTTCTGCGGACCGAGGTGACCCCGCTCACGCGTGAGCTGGACGTGTGCCTCGATGACCTTCGGGTCGATTCGGGATGGGTCGGCGGAGACCAGCGCGATGATCTGGCGCACCAGCGTCTCCGGGTCAAGCTCACGCAGGCGGCGTTCGAAGATCACCTCGGCAAGGCCCGGGACCGAGATTGCCGCGGCGATGCCGACCATCACCCGATGCGGCTTGCGCACGGGAACCGCGGGATCGACCAGGACACACTCGGTCACCCACGTCGGATGCTCGGCCGCTTCGAGGATCGCAATGTGACCGCCCATCGAGTTGCCCATCAATGCGGCCGGCTTGCCGATGACCGTCTCGACGAACTGGTGCACCAGCCTGGCGTTGGCACCCACAGTCGCAGATCGATGGAAGAGGGGCGTCTGCCCGAAGCCGGCGAGGTCGATGGCGAGGACGTGATAGCGCCTGGCGATCTCGGGCGCGACGGCCATCCAGTTCAGCGCATTGCCGCCAAGGCCGTGGACCATGAGCATCGGCTCGCCGCTCCCACCGAAGTCGATGTAGTGGACCGGGCCGTCCAGGTCGACGATCCTATGGCGCACTGCGTCAATCCTACGATGCGGGACTGAGGATGGCGCCTGCCAAACGCATCAGGATCTCGGCGACGGCGGACGGTGACCGACGCCCGTCCTGGTGCAACCGATCGAACACGGCGAAAGATGTGAGCGCGCCAATCACGTCCTCGGCCTCCTTGAGCGAGCAGCCGGGGCGGAGCTGGTCTGCCGCGGCCAGCCTCTCGGCCAGGGCGCGATCCTTCAGGGCGGCGGATTCGCCTGAGTTGGTGGCCGCCGGCAGGGCGCGGAAGAGGGCCGGATCGGCGGCCCAGGTCGAGCAAGCGGCGGCGAGCCTGGCGTGCAGCTCGGCTCGCGGATCGCCGGCTCCGTTCGGCGCCGGGGGAAGGGTGCGGCGTTGGGCTTCACCCGCCACCGCCCGCAGCAGGCCCGAGCGGGACCCGAAGCGGTTGTAGATCGTGAGCCTGGACACCCCCGCCCGGCGGGCCACAGCCCCGACGCTGAGCGTCGTCCCACCGGCGCCGGCGACCAGCTCTCGCGCTGCCGCCAGGACTGCGGCCCGCGTGCGATCGACTCCGGCCTGCCGCTTGCCGAGATCGTGCCGGCCGTTCACGGAATCAGCTTAACAGACTGTATGTTAATCGGGTGGCGCAACGGCAGTGCGATCAAGCGAGCGCGGGGAGCCCTACCATCCCTTGCCGATGAAGCTCCCGGACCCGCTGGCGCTCCGCGAGCTTGCAGCCTTGCTGCGCGACCCGGTTTTTCGGGGGCGGGGGGTACGTCACGGAGACGGCCGGTCGGTGCTCCTGGTACCTGGCTTTCTCTCTGGCGACTGGACGTTGACCGTGATGCACGGGTGGCTGGAGCGGATCGGCTACAAGGCGCACGTGTCCGGCATCAACTTCAACGTGCGCGCCTCGGAGCACATGCTGGCCGGGCTCCGGCGTCGCCTGGTTCAAATCCAGGCGGGCGATCCCTCGCGCGTCACGATCATCGGGCACAGCCGCGGCGGCCTTCTTGGCAAGGTGCTCGCGCAGCGCCGGCCGGACGCCATCGAGCAGGTCATCACCCTCGGCTCACCGCTCGCCGACCAGTCGGACATCACACCCCTGACGCAAGCTGCCGTTGGTGTTGTGCGCACGGCCAATGAGATCGGTTTCGGCCTGAGACTGCGGTCAGAGGGACGATTCGCCTACGACCTGCGGCAGCCGCCGGCGGTACCGACGACCTCGATCTACACGAAGTCGGACGACGTAGTGAACTTCCGGAGTTGCATCCGCCCCGACATCCCGTCCATCGCGGTTTGGGGCAGCCACAACGGCCTGGTCATCAACCCGGAGGTCTACCGGCTTCTGGGCCGGCTTCTTACGCGCCCTCGCCGAACCGCGGCGGTCGCGGCGAGCCGCTGACGCTCGTGCCTTGATCCCCGTCGCGATCGCGCTCGCACTCGTCGCCGCCGCGCTGCACGGCACGTGGAACGTCCTGGTCAAGGTGAGTGGTGATCCCACTGCCACGCTCACGCGCGCGACGGTTGCCGCCGCCCTGTTGGTGACTCCGCCCGCCTTCGTCGCCTGGCTGGTCGACGGCCGCCCGATGCTCGCTCCCAGGGCCGCGGGGCTTGCGGCCCTGTCCGCCGCGCTCGAGCTCGCCTACATATATCTCCTGTCCGCCGCCTATCGCCGCGGCGAGGTGTCGGTCGTGTATCCAATCGCCAGGGGCTCGGCACCGCTGCTGGCCGTGCTCGCCGGCCTGGGCCTGCTGGGCGAGCGCTTGACGACACCCCAGCTGGTCGGAGTGGGGCTGCTGCTCGCCGGCATACTCGCCGTCACGTTGCCCCAGACGAGCGGCCGCGCGACGCTGCCCGCGCTGCTCACCGGCGTCGCGATCGCGGCTTACACGTCCGTGGATCGTGTTGGGGTCAGGCTCACGCAGCCCTGGCTCTACGGTTGGCTCCTGGTCGTCCTTCTCGCCGGCGGGCTGATCGCCGCGCGGTGGGTGGTCGCAAGGATGGGTCGGGCTCCTTCGGCCCTGCCCCAGGTGACGTGGCGACAGGCGGCCTTGATCGGCGCCTTCATATGGTTCGCCTACCTGCTGGTCCTGATTGCGCTGAGCATCGCGCCGCTGTCCGTGGTCGCCCCGGTGCGCGAGACAGCGGTGGTAGCGGTGGCGGTCTGGGGAGTGTGGAAGCTGCGCGAGCGCCAGGCGGCCGCGCTCAAGATTTCCGGGGCGCTGGCCACGCTGCTGGGGGTCGCCCTCCTCGCCCTTTGAGGCGCTTTCGGACCGCCTCCAAAGCCCCGGTTTGGGCCCGCCGGACCCGTGGTAAGGTAAGTTCGTCGCCGGAAGTCGGGCGATGATCGCCGCGGTCGATCGATTCTTCTCGAAAGGACCCGTGCGTTCGCGAGATTTACTTTCGAGAAGAGGAGTAGCCGATGCCGACAGGCACCATCAAGAAGCTGGTATCCGACCGCGGGTTCGGGTTCATCGCCGCAGAGGACGGGCGCGAGTATTTCTTCCACCGCACCGGTCTCGACTCGAGCGTGAACTTCGACTCCCTGGCCGGCGGAGAGCGCGTCAGCTTTGAGATCGAGCCGAGCCAGAAAGGCCCGCGCGCGAATCGCATCAAGCTTGCGTAGCTGAAGGGGTTGCGGGGCCGGTCGCATGAGGCGACCGGCCTTTTTTGTGTCTTAGGCGCCTGCCGGCCGGACGCCTGACAGACCGGCGCCGGCCTTGGCTTGGCTCCCGTAGAGCTTCAGCAGGTCCGCGCCGCGCCGCGCAAGCTCAGCACGAACCTCGGGAGGGCGGATCACCTCAACCATGGCACCGAACGAGCTCACGAATGCCGCCGCGGGCTCCAGCGCCGGAAACGCCAGGCGAACGATGCGATTGCGCGGCTTACTCATCACCCGCTCTCCAGAGACTCGGATGACCAGGGCGAGATCCTCCAGTCGCGCAACGCGCAGCACCACCTCGAAATCCGCCCGTCCGGCCTCCCAGCGCGCCGACAGGTCGCGCCACGCCCTGGCGAGGTCGAACCGTCTTGGCCGCCGCGCGATCCCATCGATCACGCGCGCCCCTTCGATGCGCGAGAGGCGAAAAAGGCGATGCTCGCCGCTGACGTCCGCGAGCAGGTACCACACGCCTGCCTTGATGACCAGCCCAAGCGGGTCGACGTCGCGCTCGACGACCTGAGCTTCGGCGCGCCGGTACTGGAGATGGAGGCGCCGGTCGCCGAACACCGCGTCCTGCACGACGCGGAGATGCGGGGAGGGGGCGCCGCGCCGGCCCCACCCGGCGGCGTCGACCAGAAGCCGATCGCGAATCCGGCCGGCCCGCCTGCCGCGTTCGCCCGGCAGCGAGGCCGCCAGCTTGCCCATCGCCCTCTCGAACGCAGGACCCGCAGCCGAGGTGAACAAGGCCTCCACCTCCGTGGCGGTGAGTCCGGTGAGGTCGGTCCGCCAGCCTTCGAGCAGCTGGATGCCCCCGCTGGGGCCGGGGTCTGAGTGGACGGGGACGCCGGCGGCGCTGAGCGCATCGACGTCGCGGTAGACGGTGCGCCGCGACACCTCCAACCGGTCAGCGAGCTCGCTTGCGGTGAGGCGGCCGCGTGCCTGTAGAAGCAGGAGGAGGGCGATGACGCGGTCGGCTCGCATTTCATTTTCAATGATGACACTTGATGTCAACAATTGAGCTGCATGCTTGCCTGCATGAAGACGCAAGCTAAGCCGCAGACGTTCGAGATCTCGCCTCTAGGCCCTTACTCCTTGGAGGAGTCAGCGGGTTTCATCGACGCCTGGCACCACGCGCCTGCCGAGGGTGGAACCTCCCGAGGACACCTGCACCTCGCCTTCCTGACCGACCGCGAATGGGAGCCGGTCGGTGTCTGTCTCACAGAGGACGGCGCGGTCGTGCGCGGCGAGGTTTTCGGTTCCGCAGCCGCCGCAGGTGTCAAGGACCAGGTCGCCCGGATTCTGAGCCTCGACATCGACGGTCGCGGCTGGCCGGAGGTGGGGCAGAGGGATCGCGTGGTGGCTTCGCTGCAGCACCGGTTTCCTGGCTTTCGCCCCGTCAACTGGTCGGATGCATACGAGGCGGCTGCGTGGTCCCTGATGTCGACCCGGATCAACATGCGGCAGGCGCAGGCGATCAAGGATCGTATGTGCCGCGAGCTCGGCCACGAGGTCGACATCCATGGCCACCATCTCTCGACGTTTCCGGACCCGTCCCGGCTTACGCGACTGGAGTCCTATCGCGGGCTGTTCGGGCGCAAGGTCGAGTACCTGAATCGGCTAGCGCACGCCGCGATAGAGGGCGACCTCGACACCGAGACTCTGCGCGCACTGCCTCGTGAGGAATGTCTGGAACGGTTGCAGCAGCTGGCCGGGATCGGAGAGTTCGGGTCGCAGCTGGTGCGATTGCGCGCGTTGAGCGCAGTTGACGAGCTGCCGACGCGCGAGCCGAGGCTGATGGGCGCCATACGGACCGAATACGGCCTCGAGGCGGAACCAGATCTTGCCCGGCTCGAGGCGTTGGCAGAGAGCTGGCGTGCCTACCGGATGTGGGTGGCGGTGTGCCTGCGGCGGACGCTCGCGGGTGGGGCGGGAATGATGCACTCGCGAGCCGCGGGCTGATCGCCCGTTCTTAACAGGCAGGGTTGGCGGGTTTCGTTTTCGCGCGTACTGTCAGTGGCAGGCGTAGTCGGTGGGGGAGGGCCGACACTCAGGGAGGGCCCGATAAAGGTATGTCTGTCAGCGCGAGGCGCGCTCGACCACCCCCATCGCTCCCGCCCACGCCGCAGTGCCAACGGTCACCAGCGCCCACATGGTCGGGGCGATGACCGGAAAATCGACGAGGGCGCCGAAGATGCACATCGATGCGGCGCCGGCGAGCAGGAAAGCGCCTGGCAGCAGCAGCCACGCCGAATACCAGGGAGGCTGCACCACGTCGCCGCGATCGAATCGCCGCGCCGCGAAAAAGAGGACGGCGGCGGCGGCGATTGCAGGGGCCGTCAGCTGCGCCGCCCACGCCGGACCGACCGACCCGGTGGCGGCGCCCAGGATCGGCTGCACCCCGGCGAGCGTGAGTGCGGCCGGGACCGCAAAACCGAGCAAGCGTAGAAGCCGGCTGGCGTGAGGCACCGGCTCAGCCGCTCAAAGCGCGAAACATCACGAGCTTGCGATTGACGGCACGAGCGCCGGCTGTGTGAACACCGGGGCGGTCGCGACCCAGCCCAGCTGGACGTCGCGGTAATAGTCAGGCTGTGCAAGCTGCGTGATGAACCATTCGTTGAAGGTTCTCGCGCGCTGCGCGAGCGCGGCTTCGTTCTTGAGGCCGCCGCTGTACGGCTGGCGTGGCAAACCCGCCGCCAGGTCGGGAGACCGATAGAAATCATCGGTGCCGTACACAGACGTCGAGCCATATGAGTAGATCGCGACGCCGAGCAGCTGATGCCCCGAAGCTGACGCTGCCAGCACCCGCGTGATCTGCGCCAGCGTGCCATCCGGATAGTTGAGGAAGGCGCCGACCCCGGTCACTATTCGACTCGAAAAGCCCGAGTTCTTCTCGAAGTTCAACCAGCGATCGAACCACCGTTTTTCGAGGCCGCTCCAGTCGCTGTCGTAGTTCATCGGCACGCCGAAATCGAGATAGCCGTTGGCGAGCCAGCTCTGCCAGTCCTGGAAAACAGACCCGTATGCCGCCGTCCCGGTCCAGTCCGCCGCCGTCAGCGGGCCGTTGCCGAAACAGATCAGCGCTCCGCTGAGCTTGACGCCCGGATTCTCCTTCTTGAGGTCGTCATGCAGGTCGCGGACGAAATCGGTGACCCTGGCCCTGCGCCATGCCTGCCAGGCCACGTCGGCGGGTGATGGCACGGCTCGAGCGCCCGTCTCCAGCATGTACAGCGACAGCGACTCAGGGCTGTAGCCCCACGTCGAGCCGGGGTAGCGTACGAAGTCCATGTGCAGGCCGTCGACGTCGTAGTTGCGCGCGACGTCCATGAACACGCGGTGCGTGTAGACCTGCACCTCCGGCACCCCCGGGTCGAGATATCCGCTCGAGCTGCCGTCATCCGCGCGGTTGCCCCAGCTGTCCCCGTGCTGCACATAAACCTGGCTGGATTGGCCGGCGAAGAATGTGTTGAGCCAGGCGTGCACCTCAATGCGCGGATTGGCTGCATGCGCGAGCTTGATCACGTACGCGAGGGGATCGAAGTCCGCCGGCCCCTTGATGTCGGCGGCGCGCGGCTCGTCGGAATGGTTGAAGTACGCATCGCCCGCCTTCCGCACCTGGACGATCAGGGCATTCAGGTTCGCGCGATGGGCGTCGGCGACGAGCTTCTCAACCTGCGCCGGGGATTTAATCCCGTCGTGGAACGCATCCACCCACAGCGCCCGATATTGCGGTGTCCCGAAGACGACCGGACTCGGCGACGGGCTCGGGCTGGGCGGCGTCTCCGCCGCCGTCTGACTCGTGCACGACCAGGTCAGGATGACGAGCGCGATCATGCCTGCCCTCGGCAGGCTCATTTGCGGGCGTCGAGCACATGGTTTCGCCCGGTGGTCGAGATCGCCCCGGGATGCTCGCGCGTCAGCGTTGCGATGGCGTCTTGTTTCATGGCCTCGCGTTTGTCGGTAGGCACCGCTTCGAGACGCGAGGCGCAGTCCCACCAGCTCATGAACTTCGAGACCAGCTGCTCCGCGGATTCCCATTCGACCTCTTCCTCGATGACTTCAACGTTGGCGGACGTAAATCCGGCATCAAGCGCGGCCTGGCGGAGCGCGCGCGAATCGCCCACCGCCTTACGCGTCGGCGCCTGGTCGAGCACCTCGCTGAGCGGCGGGAGCCAGCGATCGAGCACCGAGTAGAGGAGATTCCAGGCCGCCTCTCGCTCCGTCGATACGGGAACACTCGCCGCGAACCCACCACCCGGCTTGAGGACGCGTCGTGCTTCACGCAGCGCGAGCGCCAGATCAGGAACAAATTGCAGGCCATGGCCGCATACGACACCGTCGAAGGTGGCATCTTCGAACTTCAGCGTTTCGATGTCCATGACCTCGAATTCCGCATTCGCAATGCCGGCGGCAGACGCGAGCGCGATCATTCCGGGCGCTAAGTCGACGCCGATCACGTCTCCGTCCGGTGCCACTCTCTCCGCCAGAAGCCGGCTGAGAGTGCCCGGGCCGCAGGCAAGATCCAGGATCCGCATTCCAGGCCGGGGCGCTGCAAGCTCGATCACTCGCATTCGTCCCCTGGCCTCGCCGCGGGCCATGATGCCCTCCAGGCGCTCCTGATACGCCTCGGCGTGGCGGCTGAAGACGCCGGGGAAGAACTCCTTCGACTTCACCGCGGGCGGTTGCGCCACTCCCGCTCGAGCCACAAGGCGGCACGCAAAGCACCGGCGTTGGTCCGACCGACGACCTGCATGCCAACTGGCAGGCCGGTCACGGGGGCCGGCAGCGTTACCACCGGCTGCCCTGTCGTGTTGAAGGGCCGCGTGAATCGGGTCAGGGGCTCACGCACCTCGGTTCCGGCCTCGACGGACGGCGCCACGATGGCAGTCGCCGGCAGCAGGAGTGCGTCGATGCCATCCATTGCATCCTCGGCGGCTTTGACGAGGCGGGGTCGCTCGTGCACGGCATCCACCAGATCGACAGCGGGAATCGTCAGGCCTCGCTTCAGATGTGCGAGGACATCCGAACCATATTTTTCGGAGTACTCCTCCACCCAACGGCGGTGATATGCCGCCGCCTCCACCAGGAGGAGGGTCAGGCCGTTTCGGAAGAGGGCGTCGCGCTCGACGAAATCAATCTCGGGCACATCGTGCGAAACCAGGCGCCAGGCAGTCGCAGTGGGGGCGTCGAGGTCGGCGACCCACCCGCGGGGCACGGCCAGCCTGGGCGGTTCGAGATTCTCGACCGAGATCGACTCATTCGACATCATGGTGTAGGCGGTGGCGGCGGCGGCGACGTCCGGAGCCAGGGGACCCAGTGTGTCCAGCGACCATGCCAGCGGGATCACTCCGGTGACGTCGATACTCCCGATCTGCGGCTTGAACCCGACCACCCCGCAAAGAGACGCGGGGACGCGGATCGAGCCGCCCGTGTCGCTGCCGATCGCCCAATCGCACATTCGCATCGCCACCGCCACCGCCGATCCACCCGAAGAACCGCCCGCGACGCGGCTCGTGTCGTGTGGGTTGCGCACCGGGCCGTAATGCGGGTTGACGCTCGTCACGCCATAGGCGAACTCGTGCAGGTTGGCCTTGCCGACCACCACGCAGCCGTGGGCGCGGATGTTCTTGACGACTGGGGCGTCCTCCATAGCGGGCGTTGGCGGAAGGATGATGCCGCCGGCCGTCGTCACCATTCCCGCGACGTCTACCAGGTCCTTGACCGCCACCACCGACCCGCTTCCGCTTTCGTCTGAGACAGAGATGAACGCGTTCAGCTCCGAATGGTCGCGAATTCGCCCGCGTGCCTCCCCGAGGTCCACGTGGCCAATTCTGGCAGCCAGGGAGTTATCCTCCGGCGGAGATGTCTCAGCCCATGGGCGCCCTTGGCGCGAACATCACCTGGACCAAGGTCGACGTCTTGACCGCGTATCAGCGCCTCACCGCGGAGATCCAGATCCGTGGCCGCTTGCGGGAGACGATGAACGACCCCGAGCCGCTGTTCCATCTCCGCAACGTGAGCGCCGAGCCTCTGCTCCCGGGCGCGGTCCAGCTGAACGGCGTGCCGGAAGGCCTCTTCAACAAGGCCGCCGTGCTTGGCATCCGAACGATCGACGTCGAACCTCCGCTGCCCGACCAGCCCGAGCAGATACGCCGCTTCGTGATGTTCCAGGGCGCGAGCTTCATGGTCACGGGCGCCGCCGAGTTCCCGAAGGCGTCGGACCCCAAAATGCACGGGGAGCTGATGATGAAAGGACGGTTCTTCGCGATGGTCGACGTGACCGTAGTCGTCATCGGGGCGGCCGGCAAGAGCTGGACGCAGCCGAGCATCTTGGTCAACCGCGACCAGATGCTGGCCCTGTACCTCGGTTAGGTCTTAGCTCCGAACACTCCCCGGAGCCGCGCCCAGAGCACCGAGAACAAAAGTCCGATCGCATTGACCGGCTTGGCCGTGGCCACGGCGGTTTGGGGTTGTGCAGGGGACGATGACGACAGCGCCGATGCGCCTCCACCGCCGATGGCACCAGGCCCGTCGCTTGCTGTGGCTTCCGGCGCGGGGCGCGCCTCGCCCGCCTCGACGTTGGCCTTGATGCAGGCGGCCATCTCTCCGACCAGCCGGCGGGAGACGTCCTCCATCACTCCGCGGCCGAACTGGGCGACGCGACCAACCGCCTTCGCCGGCCACCACGCTCATGCTCGCCTTGGCGCGTGCGGATCCAGGCCCGGTGGTCTCTCGGCCTTCCGCTTCGATGGAGGCCGAGTGGGAGTTGTCGTCGCGGTCGACGATGCGCGCCGTGCCGTTGTACGCGACCGTTATCGGTCCCACCTTGATCTTGACCTTGCCCTTGAATGTGCTCGGGTCGACGACCTCGGAGAGCTCCGCGCCCGGCACGCACCCTGCCACTTTGTTGACATCGAGCAGGTACGCGAACACCCGCTCGGGAGGCGCCGCGACCGAGAAAGAATTTTCTAGTTGCATTTCAGAGCTAAAAGTAGCCGAATAGTGGGGTCTGTATCTGGCTCGATTGCCCTGCCGGGCGTCTGGGGCGCCCCTCACTGGCTGCACGGAGGATTTAGATGAAACACAAGGTTGCCACCACCATCAACGGCCGTCGGCACGAGCACGAGGTCGAATCGCGACTTCTACTCGTGCATTACATCCGTGATGTCGTCGGCCTGACGGGCACGCACATAGGGTGTGACACGAGCCAGTGCGGGGCCTGCACGATCCTCGTCGACGGCAAGGCCATAAAGAGCTGCACGATGTTCGCGGTCCAGGCCGAAGGCAGGAACCTCACGACGATCGAGGGCATGGCCAAGGACGGCACGCTCCATCCGCTTCAGCAGGCGTTCTGGGACGAGCATGGTCTGCAGTGCGGCTACTGCACGCCCGGGTTCATCATGGCCGCGGCGTACCTGCTCGAGCAGAACCCAAACCCGACCGACGACGAGATCCGCAAGGGTCTCGAGGGCAACCTCTGCCGCTGCACGGGCTACGTGAACATCGTCAAGTCCGTGCAGTCTGCCGCGAAGACCATGGGCGGCGCCAAGGCCAAGCCCGCCGTCCAGCCCGCCGTTACCGCTGGAGGGGAGTAATCATGGCCGTCACGACGATGATCGGAGCCAAGATCCACCGTCGCGAAGACCCGCGGCTGGTCAGCGGCGAAGGTCGCTATGTTGACGACTTCACACTGCCCGGCACTGCCTACATGGCGGTGGTACGCAGTCCGCACGCGCACGCGCGCATCAAGCGCATCGACCTTACGGCCGCCTCCAAAGCGGCTGGTGTCGTCGCCGTCTATACGCACAAGGATTTCGTCAAGGTCATCACGGGCGTCATGGCGACCGCGCCGTTCTTTGTGCCCGAGAAGAAGCAGGTGCCGCCCAGATTCCCGATCGCGGACAAAGAGGTCGTGTTCCAGGGAGAAGCGGTGGCGGTCGTACTGGCTGACACAAAATATGAAGCGGCCGACGGCGCCAGTCTGGTCGACGTCGACTACGACCTCCTGCCGGCGGTAATGGATCTGGGGCGGGCACTCGAAGCCAACAGCCCTAAAGCGCATTCCGGTGCGCCCGACAACGTGGGCTGGGAACAGACCTTCATCCCTGACGATCCGGCGGCCATGAAGGAGGCTGACGTTGTCGTCAAGCAGCGCATCATCCAGCAGCGACTGGCGCCGACTTCGATGGAGACGCGGGGCGTGCTGGCCGAGTACTCGAAGGCCGACGGCACGATGACGATCTGGATGTCAAGCCAGAACCCGCACCTGATCAGGCTCTTGCTGGTCGCTGGCCTGGGGTTTGCGGAGAGCAAGCTCCGCATCATCTCCCCCGACGTGGGTGGTGGCTTCGGCAGCAAGATCAGCCCGTACCCGGAGGATTACCTGGTGCCGGCGTCATCCAAGCTCAGCGGCCGTCCGGTCAAATGGATCGAGACTCGCACTGAGGCCCTCCAGATCACCAGCCATGGCCGAGGCGAGATTTTCGACGTCGAGGCTGGTGCCAAGAAGGACGGCACACTTGTGTTCCTAAAGATCACGCAGTTCATCGACGTCGGCGCTTATATGCCGCTGACCAGTTCCGTCCAGACCGTGGCGTGCCTGGTCTCAGGCGGTGCATACGTCTGGAAGCACATAGCGGCGCACACCGTCGGCGTGCTCACCAATCGCGTGTCGACGGATCCATACCGCGGCGCTGGTCGCCCCGAGGCTACCCACAACGTAGAGCGGATCATCGACTTACTCGCTGACGCGATCAAGATGGATCCGGCGGCGCTCCGCCGCAAGAACTTCGTCAAGGAATTCCCGCATACAAGCCACTTCGGCCTGGTCTACGACTCAGGCGCGTACGAAGGCGCGCTGGACAAAGCGATGGAAATCGCCGGCTACGAGAACCTCCGCCGGGAACAGGACGAAGCGCTCAAGAAAGGCCGGTATATGGGCATCGGGATCTCGAGTTGGATCGAGATCTGCGGGTTCGGACCCAGCGCAGGCACTGCGCCCGCGACGGGCGGTCTTGGGCTCGTGGATGCGGCGCAGGTGCGCGTCTTCCCAACGGGTTCGGTGGCCGTCTACGTCGGCACCCATTCACACGGCCAGGGTCACGACACAACGTTCTCGCAGATCGCGGCGGATACCCTGGGCGTTCCATACGATTCGATCGAGCTTCGCCACGGCGATACGGGCGAGGGTCCAGCATTCGGTCACGGTACGTACGGCAGCCGCTCGCTGGCGGTAGGCGGCATGGCCGTGCACAAGGCTTGCAAGAAGGTCGTGGACAAAGCGACTAAGCTCGCCGCCCACATCTTCGAGGCGGACGAGGCGGACGTTGTCTTCGACCACGGCCAGTTCTATGTGAAGGGCAGCCCGGACAAGCGCAAAGTGCTCGGGGAGGTCGCTTTCGCCGCGTACGGTGGTTCGCTTCCGGACGGCATGGAGCATGGACTAGAGGCGGTCGCCTACTTCGACCCAGTGAATTTCAGCTGGCCCTTCGGCACTCATATCGCGGTTGCCGAGATCGACCCTGAGACCGGCGACGTGGAACTCAAGCGGTATGTAGCAGTCGATGACTGCGGCAACGTCATCAACCCGATGATCGTCGACGGCCAGGTTCAGGGCGGCATTGCCCAGGGCGTCGCGCAGGCGCTCTACGAGGAAGTTGTCTACGACGACGAGACCGGTCAGATGAAGACCGGCACGCTCACCGACTACCTGATTCCTACGGCCAACGAGTTCCCGAGGTTCGAGCTCGACCGCACCGTGACCCCAACCTTAGACAACGCGCTGGGCGTGAAAGGCATCGGCGAAGCCGGCACCATCGCGGCGAGCGCCGCCGTGATGAATGCCGTCTGCGACGCGCTGTCGCCGCTCGGAATCAAGCATATCGACATGCCGGCCAGCCCGGACCGGATCTGGAAGCAGATCCACGACGCGCGCGCCGGCTCAAACCATGGAAAGGAGGCACGCAAGTGATCCCTGCCGCATTCGAGTACGCCCGCGCCTCCTCGGTCGACGAGGCGTCGAAGCTCCTGGACAGGTACGGCGAGGACGCCAAGGTGCTCGCGGGTGGGCACAGCCTCATTCCGCTCATGCGCCTGCGCCTGGCGCAGCCGCGAGCGCTGGTCGACATCAACGGCATCCAGGGCCTGGACCAGATCCGTGTCGAGGGCTCGAAGGTTCACGTCGGCGCGCTCACCCGGCATGTCGAGATCCAGAACTCAGATGCGATCAAGGACAAGCTGCCGATCCTGGCGGAGGTCGCCGGCGAGGTCGGTGACAACCAGGTCCGAAACATGGGCACGATCGGTGGCGTGGTGGCGCACGCGGACGCTGCCGGCGACTATCCGACCATCGCCCTGATCCTCGACGCGGAGATCGTCACCAACAAGCGGTCGATCCCGGCGAAGGACTTCTTCAAGGACCTCTTCACGACGCCGCTCGCCGCGAATGAGATCGTCACCGAGGTCGTGTTTCCGGTCGCAGACGGTCCGCACAAGTACATCAAGTTCCGCCGCCGGCTCTTCGATTGGGCGATAGTCGGTGCCGCTGCCCAGAAGATGAACGGCGGGTGGCGTATCGGGCTGACCAACGTGGGTCCGACGCCGGTGCGGGCGAAGGCCGTCGAGGATGCCCTCCAAAAGGGCGCCAAGCCGGACGAGGCGGCCCAGCACGCCTCCGACGGGCTCAACCCGTCGGGTGACCTGCGGGCGAGCCCGGAGTACAAGAAGCACCTGGCGCGGGTCCTCACGCGGAGGGCGATAGAACAATCGGTGTAGCCCGCCGGTAGTCTTTGTCGGGATGACGGCTCCGGCGAGCATCGACGAGGTCGAGCGACGCCTCCGCGAGCGCCGATACATCGGCGATCGCGGCCTGGCGACGTCGATCTTTCTCGCGCTCAAGCTCGAAAAGCCGCTCTTCATCGAAGGAGAGGCCGGCGTTGGCAAGACCGAGGCGGCCAAGGTCATGGCCGAGGTCCTCGGCGCGCGCCTGATCCGGCTCCAGTGCTACGAGGGCATCGACCTCGCCCACGCCGTCTACGAATGGAACTATCCGCGCCAGCTGCTCCACATCCGCCTGCTCGGCGAGGGCGAGGACCGCAAGACGGCGGAGCGGGAGATCTTCAGCCCCGAGTTCCTCCTGCGCCGGCCGCTGCTCGACGCGATCGACAACGACGACGCCACGGCGCCGGTGCTCCTGATCGACGAGATCGATCGCTCAGATGAGGAGTTCGAGGCATTCCTGCTCGAGCTGCTGTCCGACTTCCAGGTTTCCATCCCCGAGATCGGCACCATCAAAGCCAAGAAGCCGCCGTTCGTGGTCATCACCTCCAACCGGACCCGTGAGGTGCACGACGCGCTCAAGCGCCGATGCCTGTACCACTGGATCGACTACCCCGACCTCGAGAAAGAGGTGGAGATCGTGCGGGCCAGGGCGCCGGAGGCAGCCGACGGCCTCGCCCGCGAGGTGGCGACCCTCGTGCAGGGCCTGCGGGGCATGGAGCTGTACAAGGTGCCGGGCGTGGCGGAGACACTCGACTGGGCGCGATCGCTGGCCGCCCTCGGCGCCACTCGCATCGACGCCTCGCTCGTCGACGCGACGCTCGGATCGGCGCTGAAATACCAGGAGGACCTCGAGCGCGTCCGCGAGCAGGTGCCCGCCCTGGTCGAGAAGGCAAGGGGTGCCTGACCAGCCCTCCCTCCCCTTGCAGGGGGGAGGGTCAGGAAGAGGAGCGGGACCAGCCGGTGCTGACCTCTTGCCCCGGCTCGGAGCATTTGCCCGGCTGCTCCACGACGCCGGCCTCGAGGCCGGCCCGCGGCGGCTCACCGATGCAACGCGGGCTTTGACGTTCATCGACCTCAAGAAGGAGCCTGACTTTCGCGGTGCGCTGCGGTCCGTCTTCGTGAGCAGGAAAGACGAGATCCCTACCTTTGAGGCCGCGTTCGACATCTTTTGGGCGCCGCCGAATCCGCACGCCGCGGCGGGGGTCATGCCCGGCCGGACCCGAGCACTGCCGATGTCACCGGAGCGTGCCAAGGCGTGGTCCAACGCGCTGGGACTTGGCAGCTCGCAGCTGAACCGAGAGGATGCCCGCACGATCCCAGCCACATCGAGCGGCTACAGCGCCGAGGAGCTCCTGCGCCACAAGGACTTCGACGCGATGACGTGGCAGGAGACGGAGCAGGTGAGACGCCTGCTCGAGCAGGCGCCGTGGCGTGTCGCCGAACGGCGAACACGCCGCCTGCGAGCGGCAAGGTCGGGCGCCATCGACCTGCGACGCACTGCGCGGCACGCGATCCGCTCCAGCGGCGAGCTGGTGCGATTGTTCAGGCGGCGGCCGAGAATGAGGCGCCGGCCGCTGGTCGTGGTGTGCGACGTCAGTGGTTCGATGGAGCGCTATTCGCGTCTGCTGATGATCTTCGCGCACGCGATCGCCCGCCGCGAGGACCTGGAGGCGTTCGTCTTCTCGACCCGGCTGACGCGCATCACGCGGCTGCTCCGCCAGCGCGACCTCGACAGGGCTCTGGCTTCTGTGAGCAAGGGCGTCCACGACTTCAGCGGCGGCACGCGAATCGGTGAGGCCCTGGCAGATTTCAACCGCCATTGGGCGCGCCGTGTGCTCGGCCACGGCGCAGTCGTGATCATCATCAGCGACGGATGGGACCGCGGCAATCCCGAGCAGCTGACCGCCGAGCTCATCCACCTGCGCCGCTCCGCGCACAGGCTCATCTGGCTCAATCCGCTGCTGGGCTCCGAGGGCTATCAGCCGCTGACGCGGGGCATGGCGGCGGCGCTTCCTTACTGTGACGACTTCCTGGCCGCGCACAACGTGCAGGCGCTCGACGACCTCGGGCGTCTTCTCGCCGGCCTCGACAGCCGCGTGGCTCGGAGATAGCGGGAAATGCGTGAGGTGCTGGACGAGCTGAAGGCCTGGAACGAAGCCGGCGAGCAGATTGCGCTCGCCACGGTCGTCGAGACCTGGGGCTCCAGCCCGCGCCCGCTGGGTTCGAAGATGGCAATCACGAAGTCAGGCAAGATGGCGGGCTCCGTTTCGAATGGATGCATCGAGGGCGCTGTCTTCGAAGAGGCGCAAAGGGTTTTGAAGGCAGGCAAGCCCAAGCTGGCCGCATTCGGCGTGACCGACGACGTTGCGTTTTCGGTGGGCCTTGCTTGCGGTGGCCACATCGAGGTGTACATCCAGCCCTTTGGTCCGGAACATCAACGGTTGCTCGGCGACCTGGCAGCCAACCGCCCGGCGACGATGAAAACGAATCTCGTCACGGGCGAGGCCGAGCTGTCCGATGGCGCGCCTTCCGGCTCTGAGCTCGCGCACCGCCGAGGCGATTGGTTCATCGAGCCATTCCGCCGGCCGGCGCATCTCGTTCTCATCGGCGCGATCCACATCGCGATCCCGCTGCACAGGCTCGCCAAGCTGATGGGCTATCGCGTCACGGTGGTGGACGCCAGGGCCAAGTTCGCCACCAGGGAACGGTTTCCGGAAGCCGACGAGCTGATCGTCGCGTGGCCTGACGAGGCGATGTCGAGGCTCACGCTCGACAAGTCCACATACGTGGTGATCCTGACCCACGACCCGAAGTTCGACCTCCCCGCGCTGCGTTCAGTGCTGGGCAAGGACGTGGGCTACATCGGCGCAATCGGGAGTCGCAAGACCAACGAGAACCGTTTCGCTTCGCTTCGCTCCGAGGGTTTCACCGACGAGCAGATCGCGCGTGTGCATGGCCCGATCGGTCTCGACCTGGGCGGGCGCGGCGCCGAGGAGACAGCGCTTGGCATCCTCGCGGAGATCACCGCGGTTCGATTCGGAGGGTCGGGGTCGTCGATGCGAGAGGTTCGCGCCCGCTCGAACAGTACCGCCAGCTGATATAAAGCCTTGCAGGGGTCAGGATGGACCCGACCTCTGCGGGGAGACCGGCATCCGGCTATGCGGCTTGAGACCGTCGGGCCCAGACACCGGCCCTCGCCCTTTGACTGAGGCGGCGATTGGGTTCCAACGGCAGAGACCGGAGATGGTGCATCAGCGGACGCTGGTCAGAGGTAGCGAGAACCACTGGGGTCGACCAAAAACAAGGAGGGCGCCATGAGCGTGCCGACCGGGCTGGGTTCGATGAGTTGGACCGCTGGCTGGAGCGCCAGGGTCCGGTCGAGCGCGTGGTCCTGGAATCGAGCGGTCACTATTACTGGCCGCTGGCGAGTCACCTCCAGCGGCGTGGCTACGGGGTGTCGGTTGTCAATCCGCTGCAGGCTAAATACTTTGCCAAGAGCCGGTTACAGCGAAGCAAGTCGGACCCCGCCGACGCCCGCACACTGGCGGCATTGGGTATGAGCGAGGAACCGCGGGTCAAGGACCCGCTGCTAGGAGCCGAGGCCAAGGAGGCGGCCCGATTTTGGGGCGGCCTGGTGAAAGAGCAGGCACAGATCCGCAACAAGCTATTGCGGCTGGTAGAGATTGGCTTCCCCGAATTGCAGGAGTGCTTCGAAGACCCCCTATGCGCGACCGCGCTGGCTGTCCTCCGAGAGGCGCCGACGGCGCGCGCAGCTGCCCGCAAGAGGGTCTCAACACTGGCCGAGACCACCAGGCCGGGCGGCCGGCGTCGGTTGGGCGAGAACAAGGCCCGCCGACTTCACGAGCTGGCCGCGAAGACCATCGCACCGCCGGAACTAGATGCCCAGATGGGCTTTGAGGTGGGGATGCTGATTCAGCAGTTCGACCTCCTCGACAAGCAGATCGAGATTGCCGAGCAGCGGGTAGCCGAGGTCCTCGACTCGGAGCTCGCCAGGCGGCTGCAGACGATTCCGGGCGTGGGTCCAGCGCTGGCCGCCACATTCATCGCTGAGATCGGCGACATCTGGCGCTTCGAGGATTTCGACCAGCTGGCCTCGTACGCCGGCATTCACCCCAAGGAGATGAGCTCAGGCACCAAGGGTCAGAACCCCGAGACCCGCTGGCGCATGGCGAAGACCGGCAACGCCTATCTGCGCTCGGCCGCCTACAAAATGGCCGTGATCGGAACCCAGCACAACCCCATGATCCGCGCTCACTACCTGCGAAAACGAGCCCAGGGCAAGAGCGCGATGAACGCCCTTGGTCACTGCATGTCCAAGGCCCTCGCCATCATCTGGGGAGTGTGGCGTTCAGGTCTCGACTTCGACCCCACGCTCGGAGGTCCCAGGACTTGACAAGACCCTATGGGTTCTAGGCCATCGACCTGGCGCGTTCTCGGAACCGCCTCGCCTTCTGGCGGTTGCCGCAGGTCGCCATCGTGCACCAGCGGCTCGAGTGGTTTCGAGAGCTGTCGTAAAAGGCCCACCGGCAGGTCGGCGAGCCGCACAGCTTGAGCCGCGTCCAGTGCTCATCCGCCATCGCGGTGAAGACGGCGGCCACCACCCGACCCATCGCCCCGGCGACGCCGCCTGCCTCTGGCTCCAGGCGCGCCTTGCCGTCGGCGCCGAATCGCGCTCGCAGCCGGCTGGCAGCAGAGGCTTCGTTCAGGGTGGCTATGTCAAGCGGGTAGATCCTTCCGCCGTTGTTGCCGCCGATCACACCACGGATCGCCTCGCGCACCGCGATCGCGTGTCTGAGGTCTGCTTCCGACACCGGTGCCCCGGGCTCCAAGAGCTCATGGGCCGCGAGCCAGATCCCAAGCGCGTCAGGGTTTGACATCTCTTCGGGGCCGTCCTGAAGGTCGACTGTGTTGACAAAGGCCTGGACGATACCCAGCACTCCGGGGGCGGTGTCTCGGTCAGCCATTTGCCGACGATTATAACCGCTGAATAGGCAATGTAGGTTATAATAACTAGCAGAGAGTCTAGGCAGGTTACGGAGGCTCGAGGTGAACCCTTACGAGAACGAGGACATGGCGTGGCGGCGGCTCAAGGACATGCAGCTCGAGGCTGAAAACCGGCGGCTCATGGCTGGACGGCCCGAGCCCTTCTTGGGCGGCGTCCGCAGGCTTGGGGCCAGGGTCTGGCACGTCGCCGGGCTGGCGATGCAGCGACCACCGCGTCGTAGCCCGCGGGCCGCGGCTCACCGGGTCGGGCGCTGACCAGCCGGTAGCTGGGCTCGCCTAACCGCGAGCCAGGCGCTTCAAGGTGGCGACCTGCGCGGCATCGGGACCGTCGCCGGCTCCCGGGACCTCGAGGATGAAGGGCAGCCTCGAGAGCCTCGGCTCGTGCAGCAGGGCCCGAAAGCCTTCCTCGCCGATCTGCCCTTCGCCGATGTTCGCGTGCCGGTCGCGGTTGGAGCCGAGGCCGGTCACGGAATCGTTGCAGTGGATCACATCGACGTGCTTCAGACCAACCACGCGGTCCAGCTCGTCGACCGTCTTCGTCACGTCGGAAGGTGTTCGCTCGTCATAGCCGGACGCGAACGCGTGGCAGGTGTCGAAGCACACACCGACCCGAGGGTCGTGCAGGCCTTCGAGCATGCGGGCGATCTCCTCGAAGCGGGCGCCGACACATCCGCCGAGGCCCGCGTTGTTCTCGATCAGCAGCCGAGCAGACTTCGGTGCGGCGCGCTCCAGGACCTTCCGGATGTGCTCGAGGATCGAGGGCAGCCGAACCTCGAAGCCGGCGCCCTTGTGCGAGCCCGTGTGGAAGATCACTCCGTTGACGCCGAGCTCATCTGCTGCCTTGAGGTAGCCCGTCAGCGTGCTCTCCGAACGCTGGCGCATGGTGGGGTCGTCGCCGGCGAGGTTGATCAGGTAGACGGCGTGGAAGTAGAACGGCGGCTTGCCGTGCTTGGCGGCAGCTTCCTTGAAGGTGGAGATGCGGACCTCGTCGAGCTTCGGAGACCCCCAGAAACCGGGCGGCGTGGGGTGGACCTGGATCGCCTCCGCACCCATGGCCTTGGCACGTTCGAACGAGAGGTGGAGCCCTCCGGACGAGTCGACGTGGGCCCCGATCAATGGCACTCAAAGAGCTTAAGTCGTGTCGAGTGTTGGGCTCGGATCCTGGTCCCGTCTGCCATATTCTGAGGATGCCCGTTTTCGTCATGAGCGACCTGGAGCTGCCGATCCGGGGCCGCACCTATCGCGAGCCCGAAGGGCCGCACAGCGTGGTGGTTCGCGGTCGGGACCTGGAGGCGGGACTCCAGCACGTGGCCGCACGTAAGGACTGCAGGACGATGGCTGTGATCGGCCTGCCGAAGGACGATCGAGACCTGAGCGTCCTCGCCGGCCGGAGGTTGTTCCTGGTCGACGCCGACAGTGCGAGACTCCGAGACTTTGCCGAGAACGCGCTCCGGGCGGAGGCCGACGTCGAGTGGATCCGATCAGCGACCCCGCCGTTCGACCGCCTGGCTGATGCCTTGCTTCCGGTGGGCGCGGTCGTGCTCGCGGCAGGCTCGAGCTCGCGGATGTCAGGGCCCCAGAAGCTGCTCCTTGACTTCGACGGCAGGCCGATGATCAAGAGCGTGATCGAGGCGGCCTCGGATGGCGGATGCCATCAGATCCTCGTCGTCTACTCGTCCGACGAGGTCAAGAACGCGGTCGGCGGCGATGCCGAGCTGGTCCACAACCCGCGCGCTCACACAGGCATGGCCTCCTCGCTGCAAGCCGGCCTCCGCGCGCTGCGCCAGGACATGGAAGCCGCGCTGGTGATGCTCGGCGACCAGCCGATGGTGGGCTCGCGGACTGTGTCCGCCTTGCTGCGTGGCTGGCGTCGCGAAGGGGCCCGCCCTGCGGTCGCAGTGGCCCGCGACGAGGGCAAGTGGACGCCGCCGGTGGTGCTGGCGCGCGAGCTGTGGGACGAGCTCATGACGCTCGAGGGCGACGCCGGGGCGCGCCAGGTGCTCGATCGGCGACCGGAGCTGGTCGACATCGTGCCGACGCTCGACCGCCTCGACGACATCGACACCCAGGCCGACTACGCCAACATCGTCCGGCTGTTCCCGCGTCCGAAACCGACACCGAAGGCTTAGATGGATTTCGACGCGCGCTATTTCGCATGGGTCGCGCTGTCGGCGCTGATCATCGCGACGCCCGGCCCCGATACGGCACTGATCATCCGCAACGCGCTCGCCGGCGGCCCGCGTGCTTCGACGATGTCCGCCTTTGGAGTCGCGGTCGGCATTCTCGCCTGGGCCGCGGCAGCGACGCTGGGAGTCGGCGTGCTGCTGGAACGCTCGTCGACCGCGTTCACCATCTTGAAGCTGGCGGGCGCGGCTTATCTCTTCTATCTCGGCGCGAGAAGCCTTCTCGCGAAATCGCCTCGAGACGAGTCGCAAGCACCTCGTGGCGCGACGTTGCGCGATCGAAGCGCCTGGAGCCAGGGCCTCGTGAGCAACCTCGTCAACCCGAAAACGGGCGCGTTCTTCGTGACCGTGATGCCCCAGTTCACGCTGCCCGGCGACCCCGCGACCCGGCTCGTCCTCATGGTCGCCACGTTCGAGGTCATGCTGCTAGTCTGGCTGGTCGCGTATGGCCACGTCGTGGCAAGGCTGGGCCGGAGCGGCCTCGGGTCGCGCGTCCGCGCCTTCATGACGAAGGTCACCGGGGTCGTCCTGATCGGGCTGGGCGCCAGGCTCGCTTTCGAGCGCCGATAGCCGCCGCGGGCGTACGATCTCGATAGTGCTAGCGAACGCTCTAGGAGTGCGGACTTGAAGAGTCGTGCGGCCAAGCCGAAGGGCAACTGGAAGCGTTCGGGCAAGTACGAGGACATCCTCTATGACACCTGGGACGGCATCGCCAAGATCACGATCAACCGTCCGGAGGTCCGCAACGCCTTTCGGCCGACGACCGTCCTCGAGATGTCAAGAGCGTTCGAGGCGGCTCGGGACGACCCGAAGATCGGCGTCGTCATTCTCACCGGGGCGGGCACCGAGGCCTTCTGCTCGGGCGGCGACCAGCGCATACGTGGTGACGACGGCTACGTCGACCCCAAGGGCACCGGGCGCCTCAACGTGCTCGACCTCCAGATCCAGATCCGACGCCTGCCGAAACCGGTGATTGCGATGGTGGCGGGATACGCCATCGGCGGCGGCCACGTCCTGCACGTCGTGTGCGACCTCACGATCGCCGCTGACAATGCGCGCTTCGGCCAGACGGGCCCGAAGGTCGGGAGCTTCGACGGCGGCTACGGCGCCGGCCTGCTGGCTCGCATCGTCGGCCAGAAAAAGGCGCGCGAGATCTGGTTCCTCTGCGAGCAGTACGACGCTCAGCAGGCCCTCGATATGGGCCTCGTCAACAAGGTCGTGCCGCTGGCCGCGCTCGAGGAGGAGACGGTTGCCTGGTGCCGGCGGATGCTCGAGCTCAGCCCGCTCGCCTTGCGCATGCTGAAGGCCGGGCTCAATGCGGCCGATGACGGCCTCGCCGGCATCCAGCAGCTCGCCGGTGACGCAACGCTTCTCTACTACATGAGCGAAGAGGCCCAAGAGGGCCGCGACGCGTATGTGCAAAAACGAAAACCAAACTTCTCGAAGTTTCCGAAGAGACCCTAGGCAATGTTGGCAACCGCCCCGGCCCTGAGGCGATCGCGCGTCTGGTGGTCCGCTGTGCGGCCCGCGACGCTGGCGGCCTCGGTGGCACCGGTGCTCGCGGGGACGGCCGTCGCGATCCATGAAGGCGGCATCAGGCCGGCCGCCGGGTTGGCTGCGCTCGCGGTCGGCATCGCGATGCAGCTCGGCGTCAACTTCGCCAACGATTACTCGGACTTCGTTCGCGGCGCCGACACTCCGCGCCGAGTGGGTCCGGTGCGGGCCGCGGCGTCAGGGGTCGTCGCTCCGGAGCATGTCAGGCTGGCGGCGATTGCGGCCTTTGGAATCGCCGGCGCCGTCGGGCTGGTCCTGAGCCTCGCGACCGATTGGCGTTTGCTGCTGGTCGGCGCGGCCTGCCTGCTTGCGGGCTGGCTGTACACCGGGGGGCCGCGGCCCTATGGATACCTCGGCCTCGGCGAAGTTTTCGTATTCGTGTTCTTCGGTCTCGTCGCGACATGCGGCACCGTCTATGTCGAGTCACTGCGCATCACACCCCTGGCGGTGCTCGCCGGTTGCGGCATGGGTTTTCTCGCCACCGCGATCCTCGTGCTCAACAACCTCCGCGACATCGAAACCGACGCCGCCGCCGGCAAGCGAACGCTGGCGACCAGGATCGGCCGGGACCGCACGCTCGTCCTCCTGGTCGCGATCGTCTGCGCCGCCTTCGCCGTGCCGATCCTGATCCTCGTCCTCGGTCTGGCCGGCGTCACCGTGATGCTCGTCCACTTCGCCATCCCGGTCGCCGCGGTGCCCGTGCGCACCGCATTCGCAAGTCGTGGTGGTCCCGCCCTCGTGGCCGCGTTGAAGCGGATGGCGTCCGCCGAGATCGCCTATGCGCTGCTGTTGGCGGTGGGTCTTTTGGCATGACGCGCGGTTACATCGAGGCCGTCAACCCGCCGGACGTTGCACGCGATGTTGAGCGCGAGGCCGCCATGGGCTGCCGGTCCTTCGTGCTGCGCCAGGTCGCCGGCGGCGGAATGCTGGACCAGGAACGGTTGGGCGCCGCGCGTTATGCGGCGGGGCTTCACGCGGACGTGATGCTGGAGGCCCCCGCCGATGTCCCCGCGGCCGCCGCCAGGTGACCCGAGAGCACGCGAGCGAAAGCGTCGGGCCGCTCCTGGTGCACCGCGTGGCCCGCGCGCAGCACTATCTCAACCCGCCCGTTGGGAACCGCCGCCGCCAGCCTGCGCGCGGAGGCGACGTACCCATGGTCGAGCTGGCCCGCGACAAACGTGCTGGGGACGCCAACCCGAGGCAGGTCGTTCCACAGCGGCTCCATCACGCCTGCCCCCATTCCGCGGAGCGAGGCGGCGAGGCCGGCGACAGTGTTGCCCATTCGCTCGGCGCGGAGCTGTGCGACGAACGACGGGCCGCGGCGCTCCAGCCCGGCGAACAGCGGCAGGCTGCCCCAGTAATTAACGAAAGCCTCGAGACCGTCCTGCTCAATGCGGTGCGCCAGCGCCTTGTCACCGAGCCGCCGGCCCTCGCGGGCCTCATCATCCAGTCCCGCATGCGCGCCGATGGTGAGGAGCGACAGGAGCCGGTCGGGTCGATGCGTCGCAACATGAAGAGCGAGGCGTCCGCCCATGGAGTAGCCGACGAGGTGCGTCCGCTCGATGCCCAGGTGATCCCAGAGCATCTCGATGTCGGACAAGCAGGCGTCCATGGTGCACGGCGCACCTGGTTCGATTCGCGTCTGGCCGTGGCCGCGCAGGTCCGGCACGATCCACTGGTAGCCCGCGGCCATCGCTGCCATGACCTCTCGCCAGCTGCGCCCGCTCTGCGTGAAGCCGTGCAGGAGGGTCACCGGCGTGCCTACGCCGGTGACCAAATAGTTGAGACGGACGTCGGCGCCCTCCAGAATCACTTAGGAAGCCTTCCCAGAATCGTATGGATGTAGCGCAGACATTCGCGGCCACGTTCGTCGACGAGCTCGCCGCGCAGGGCGTCGAGTACGCGTGCGTGTCACCTGGCTCCCGCTCGGCGCCGATCGCCATGGCCCTGCAGCGGCACCCGAGGATCAAGGTGATCGTCCAGATCGACGAGCGTTCGAGCTCGTTCTTCGCCCTTGGTCTCGGAAAGGCAACCGGCAAGCCGGCGGTCGCGTTGTGCACCTCGGGGACTGCGGCTGCGGAATTCCATCCGGCTGTGGTCGAGGCCTTTTACTCGCGATCGCCGCTGATCGTCGTCACAGCCGATCGCCCGCCGGAGCTGCGCGACGTCGGCGCCAACCAGGCCATCGACCAGCAGCAGCTCTACGGGACGGCCGTTCGGTGGTTCTTCGACCCTGGCACGCCCGTCGATATACCTGGCGCGCCGCGGATCTGGCGCCGGCTCGCCGCGCGGGCCGTCGCCGAAGCGGCGGGCGGACCGGTGCACCTGAACCTTCCCTTTCGCGAGCCCCTGGTGCCTCCTCCTGGCCAGGTCCCGGCTGCGGAGGGTGACGCCGGGCAGACGATCACCAGCGGGCGCATCCTGCCCATGCCCGCCCAGCTCGCCACGCTGGCGTCGGCGCTGCAGCGCGCGAAGCGACCGCTGGTCGTGGCGGGCGAGATGAGGGATGGCGACCGTGTGGCGCCGGCGCTCACGCGGCTTGGACTGCCGGTTCTGGCTGAGCCCGGCTCGCAGCTCCGGCGTGCCGAAACCGGTGGCGCGGTCGAGTCGTACGAAGCCCTGCTGCGTGCCGGCTGGTCGCTCGAGCACGGGCCGGACCTCGTGATCCGCGTCGGCGGCACGCCGACTTCGCGCCCGATGAACGCGTGGCTTGCCGCCGCGGCGGCGCCCACGTTCCTGATCGACCCCGACCATTCGTGGCGCGATCAGGACCAGGTGGCCCGCCACGTGATCGCCACCGACCCCCAGGCCCTGCTCGAGGCCCTACCGCCCGTGAACCGAGCCGCCTGGCGCGACGAATGGGTGGCGGCTGGAAAGAAGGCCGGCGCGGCGATTTCCGCCACCCTCATCTCCACGCCGCTGCACGAAGGCCACATCGTCCGCGCGCTGGCATCGCGCCTTCCGGACGCCGCCCAGGTCTTCGTCGGCTCGAGCATGCCGATCCGGGCGGTGGACAGCTTCTGGCCGCTGGCCAAGTCGAAGCAGCGGTTCTACGGCAACCGGGGCGCGAGCGGCATAGACGGGCTCGTGTCGAGCGGACTCGGGGTCGCCACCGGCCGCAGCGACATACCGACGGTCCTCCTGCTCGGCGACCTCTCCGTCTATCACGACATGAACGGGCTGTGGGCGATCGGGCGCCATGGCATCAAGGCGACCATCGTGGTGTGCGACAACAACGGTGGCGGAGTTTTCAACTTCCTACCGCAAGCCCAGCACCCGGACGTCTTCGAGGAGATCTTCGCCACTCCGCTCGGGCTCGACTTCGCGCAGATCGCGCGCCTGTATGGGCTGGTCTACAGCCCCGTGACCGAGCGATCCGGCCTCGAGCCGGCCATCACCGACGCCATCGAAAAGGCGACGCCGACGATGGTGGTCGTGAAGTTCAAGCGGGACGACAGCGTCAGCGGCCACCGGCTGTGTTGGGAAGCCGCCGCGGCCGCCCTACGCGACTAGCTCAGCAGGAAGTCCAGCATCAGGCGGTTGAATTCGTCCGGGCGTTCGAGACTGGGGAGATGAACGGCGTTCTTGATGACCTGGCCTGACCGCTCGAAGTGGATGCGGGCGCCGTTGATCTCGGCGATCACGTCAGAGCCGTGAGCAGAGCTTTGAACTTCAGCTCGGTTTCATCGAGCTCGCGGGCGGCATCCGAATCGGGCATCACGCCGACTCCGGCATACAGGCGCGCGCCGTCCTCCCACAGCAGGCCGCAGCGAAGCGCGACCGCGAACTCTCCGTCACCGTTCGCGTCGATCCATCCCACCGCCCCTGCGTACCAGCCTCGCTCCATTTCTTCCAGATCGTCGATGAGCGCGTCGGCGGCGGCGCGCGGCCAGCCTCCGACGGCGGGAGTGGGGTGGAGGGCGGCGGCGACCTCAAGCGCGCCTGCCGCCGGCTCGCGCAGGTCCGCGGTCACCGCGGTCGCGAGGTGCTGGATGTTGGTGAACCGGACCACCTCTGGCGGGCGAGCCGACACCGTCTCGGCGAACGGCTTCAAGGCGTCGACAACAAACATGGAAACCAACCGATGCTCGGCGCCGTCCTTGGCGCTTGCCTGGAGCTGTCGCGCAAGGCGCTCGTCCTCAGCCTCGGTGGCGCCGCGCGCCACCGACCCCGCCATGGGCTGCGCGTAGGCGCGTGTCCCGGATCGGCGCACCAGCAGCTCGGGTGATGCACCGACGAAGGCGGTGCCATCGGCACCGCTGATCAGGTAGATGAAGCACGACGGATACGCTGAGCGCAGCGAGCGTGCGACGTTCGCGGCCGTGACCACTCCGTCGCCATGCGCCATCACCTCGCGGGCCAGGACGACCTTCTCGGCCTCGCCGGCGCGCAGGCGCGCCGCCGCCGACTCCACCGCGACGGTCCATGCGACGGGGTTGCGAATCGCGCTGACGGTCAGCGTGCGCGCCGCGGGCATGCTCACGCTTCTTGGTTCCAGCTCGAGGAGCTCGCCGGCATCGGCGGTGGCCGCCGTCGCGAACGTGCGCCCCCTGGTTCGCATTAGCGCCAGCGCGGGCACGCGCAGGAGCAGGGCCGGGAATCCGGACCACGGGCCGCCGGGGTCGCGATTGGGCCGGTAGGCGAAGCCCCCGACCGCGACCGGACTTGACGAGCGTGCGGAGAGCGACGCGCCAAGACGGTCCCACAATCGCGCCGCCGCGAGCAGGCGATCGTCACCAGCCTCGAAATCGACAACCTCGCTGTTCGAATCTTCGAGTGCCACACCGCCGGCCGCGGCGACGATGTCGAACGCGCGACCCAAAGCCGCCACGCTCACCGCATCGGGCATCGGCCGTTCGATGAGCAGGACCTCGTGGCCCGCGTCTCGCGCGGCGCTCACGACATCGACGAGGTCAGGGGTGCGATCCAGCTCCCACGTGCGTACGGGAGTGGTAGCGATCATCGCTTTTCGATGTGCTCCCGGGCGGCGCGTAGGAGGGTGCGCTCGAAATGGTGGCGGACCAGCGTGCCGCTCGCTTCCAGGAGCTCCGTGAAGAGCCCGAGCAGCTTGCGCTCAGCGGCTTCGGTCTCACCGCCCTCGGCCTGGATCCGCTCGCGCACGTGGCGGTCGAACAGGTCGACCGCCTCGCGGGCGGTACGGTCGATGCTGGCTGCGTGCTCCTTGCCAAGCTCCATGAGCGCACCCAGCGGGATGCCGGCCGCGATCAGCTTCATGCCCGCCGCGATCGCGTCGAGGTCGTCGGCCGGGTAGCGGGGCTCGTCGCCACCCTCGATCGGCACCAGCAGGCCGGCTTGCTCGAGGCTCGCGAGCAGCGGTGCGGCAACCCCGCTGCGCTCGGCCAGCTCGGCCAGCGTCAGGGTCTGTGGCGCCGCGGGCCGGGTCACCGCCTCGACGAGCCCAACATCAGAGGGCTCGAGCTCGCCGGCCAGGAATCGCTGGATCACGGTGAGGGTGAAACCCCTCTGCTGCAGCTCGCGGATCCGTCGCAAGCGATCGAGATGGGCCTCGCCGTACCAGGTCACGCGCCCCTCTCGGCGAGGCGCGTCCAGCAGGCCCTTGCCCTGGTAGAAACGGATCGTGTCAACGGCCACGCCGGCGGTCCGAGCCAACTGTTCGATCCGATACTCCATGAGTCGATACTCGCACAATCCAGACCCGACCGTTTCAACCCGCCGATCGGCCTCTTGGGAGGTGCGATGCCCTCGCTTCGGTGCGCCGGGTCGACCAGTTGGAGTCTGAACGAGCTCTAAGCCCGGCTAGCCTGTCGTGTTCCAGTAATACATACGGTCGAGCCAGTGGGCGTCGGCCCGATATGCCCGCGCGAAGAACTCGACCGAATCGACGTAGTCGTAGTCGAGGTTGTAGTGAAAGATCGCCTGCCGCATGTTGCCCGGCGCGCCGTAGTGGACGAGGTATCGGGCCGCGGCCAGGATGGCGTCGTGCGGGTCCATGATGTTGCCGCCGTTGCCCCAGTTGGCCCACGTTCCGGGCAGGAACTGCATCGGTCCCATGGCGCCCGCTGACGATGGCCCGTTGATGCGGCCGAAGTTGCTCTCGATGAAGTTGATGGAGGCGAGGTAGCTCGCGTCGACTCCATAGCGCCGCTGCGCATCGTTGTAGAAGGACCGCAGCGACTCGACAGGTGCCGCGTCGGTGTACGGGTGCGTGAAGTGCACATTGACCAGGTAGTACTGGTCGATGCCCGCGAGTATGTACAGCGAGTGCAGGCCGGCGACCGTGTCATCGAAGGGCCGCGCCAGTTGCGCCGGCAGAAGGGGCAGCACGGCGGACTGGACGCTGTCGTAGCTCGCCACCTCGTACACGCGCAGCTCTTCCTGGCGCGCCGCTTCGCGATACGCGTAGGCCGCCGACTCGATGGATATCTCCCAGCGGATCCGATCCATCAGCGTGGTGGGCGCAGCTTGTGCCTTCAGAGCATTCAGGTGCGCCTGCGCCTGCGCCATCGCAACCTCGGCGCTCACGATCCGTGCGGCTTCGTGATGAGCGGTAGGCGGCACGAGCGGATCGTGCGCGGACACCACGCGCGCGGGCAGCGCGATCATCAACGCAACCAGCGCGGCCGCCGGGATTCGAATCAGGCGGTCTCCGATATCGAAACAGCGCGGTCCGGGACCGCCGGCATCTCCTCCGGGTACGGGTCGCCCGCCTTCGGCGCGCGAAGGCCGATCGAATCGAGCAGTCCGCTGATCTCATCGCCAACCAGCTCACCGTTCTGGCTCAGGAGTGCCTCGGCCGCCAGGTCGATGGCCTCTTTGTTGACATTCATGAGTCGCCAGTCGTCGATGTACGCGGCACCCAGAATCTGGGCGACCACTCGCCGCGCCTGCGGATTGCTCAGAACCGCGCCCTCCCACGTCGATTGCTCGTGTGGGCCCTTGGTGATCTCCGCCACCGAGATCATCTGCTCACCGAACTTGGCGGCTTTGATCGAGAGCTGTGGATCGAGGTCGTCCGCGCCCATACCGACGATGCCCACCATCCTGCACGCCGTGGCGGTGGCCATCCTCAGGTCCTCAGAGACGCCGAGCGTGTTCTCGCCGTAGAAGACTCGCTCGCAAGCTATCGCTCCCAGGGCGTGTCGAATGTCCCCCGCCATCTGGGACCGGAACTTCGAGTACTGCTCCTCGGTCGGGATCGACAGGTGGTAGCCGCCGATCTCACCCAGGCGCGGGTCGGCACGGCGACGGACCGAGAGCCGGACGTGGCCGTGGTCTGTCTTGAAGAAGTGCGATGCGATGGCATGTCCGAGCTCGTGGCGAGCGATGCGGATCTTGTCGCGCTCGTTGTATTCGACAGGAATGGCGAGGCCCGCTTCGACGTTGCCCATCGCCTCGCGCAGATCCTTCCATTCCAACGCGCTGCGTCCGTCCTCGAATGCGTACAGCAGTGCCAGCGACAGCACCTGTTCGATGTCAGCAGGTGAATAGCCCTCGGTTATGCGCGCGAACTCCTCCCGCCGGCTGGGCGTGTCCAGGGCCGGGTCGTGCTGCTTGCGGCTGAAATAGAGCTCGGCGATGTCCTTTCGGCTCTCGCGGTTCGGTGTCAGGAAGACGATCTGCCGGCCAAATCGGCCGGGCCGGGTCACCGCCTCGTCGAGCACCGACGGACGGTTGGTCGCACCAACGAACAGGATGTTGTAAGCCGGCGCCTTGAGCGGTGGAATCCGCAGCGTCCACCTCGTGCCGTTGAACGCGATGACGCGTGGCAGGAAGAGACCATCGAGCGTCAGGTTGACAAGGCCGCGAGCCTGTCTGATGAACATGCCTGGGTTGTCGATTCCGTCCATCAAGACGAGCAGCATGTTCAGCCCGAGCTGGCCGCCACCGCTCATCATCCCCATTCCGGGCATCATTCCCGCGCCACCGGTGCCAGAACGCGCCTGGGCCAGCGCGTCGATCTCGTCGATGAAGATGATGCAGCCGCCCCAGATCTTGGCCCGCTTCCGAGCAGCCCGCACCATGAGGTAGACACTCAATGCGTCGATGCCCATCAACATGCCGGCGAACGAACCGCCGGCCGCGATGTAGATGGGCACGTGAAGCGATGAAGCGATTGCCTTGGCGAGCATCGTCTTGCCTGTGCCTGGAGGGCCCACCATCAGCACGCCGCGCTCGCGCTTGCCGCCTGCCTTCACAAAGAGCCTTCCGTGCTCGATGAGCTGCAGGATTCTTCGCATCTCGGCAACGGCCGCCTTCTGGCCGCGCACGTCGTCGATGTTGACGCCGAAGTTCGCGTCGTCGGGATTGATCATCGTCTTGCCGATGCGGATGTAGATGTAGATCGGTAGGAAGAAGATCATGAACTGGGCCACGATCAGGAAAAGAACGTAGAGCAGGTTGGTCAAGAAGGCCTGCAGCACTTGCGGAATCACCGCGATGGCGTCGATGGGTTCGAGTCCGAAGACCATGTACATCACCCCGAAGTACAGGATCGGAATCGCCGACAGGTAGAGGACACGCCTCCAGAAAATCGCCCGGTTGGTTTCCACCGTCCTCTGCAGGACATCGGTTTCCGGCGTCACTCGTTCGCGAAGGATCAGCCAGCGTCTCGCGATGCTGAGCAAGCCCCGGAACACCAGCATCGCGAAGACCGCGAATGCGATCGACATGCCGATGCCGTATTGCAGATAGATGTCCGCGAATGCGAATGCGGAGGCTCCGACGAAGATGGTGAAGATCCAGAAGATGATCACGGCGCCCTCTCTTCCTATACGGCCTTAGGTTTCACCCAGCTTAGTGCCTGTATCCGGCCGGTGGACGGTGGCCAGGAGCACCACGATACCTATCCCCAAGGCGATCACGATGTCGCCGGGGCTATACGCCCCGCGGACGGGCCATGGGAACGCGATCCAGTCGGCGAACCAGTTCAGGTTGGTATCCGAACCCATGACCACGTACTGGCCGACGTGCCCGCGGTGGAGGAGCGTCGTGGCGAGGGCCGGCGCGACCGGCATGCGTGCGCCGTTCGCCAGGATGACGACCAGGTTCATCGCCGCGCCGAGCGTGACGACCCACACCCCGGGCAAGCGCTTGATGTGGAGCGCGGTCCAGCCGACCAGGGCCGCCAGAGCCGCGGCATACACGTACTGCACGCCATCGACCTGATTCAGCGGCGTGAGGATGACGGCTTCCCTGACCACGAGGACTGCAAGCACGAACCACGGCCAGCGAAACCTCAGGTTGGCAAGGTTGCCGATCTTGCCGCCGGCGGCGACACCGATGACCAGCCCGAGGACCAACGGGACGAGGACGAGCACGCCCCGGGATTCGCTATCCGGCCGCGAGCCGCGCCGCCGACCCGGCCAGCACCTTCACGCCGATCTCGAGCGGGCCTTCGTCGATACGGAATCCGGGTGAATGGTGCGCCGGCGGGGTCTCCCCGGGCGGCATGACGCCGAGCATGAAGTAGCACCCCGGTATCCGGGTCAGGAATTCGGCGAAATCGTCGCTGACCGTCAACGGCCGTCCCAACACGGTGGCCTTGTCGCCGATCACCGATTCCGCCACGTCGAGGACGGTGCGAGTCACGTTGGGCTCGTTCATCAGCGGCACTGTGCCGTGCACGAGCTCGAGGTTCGAGCGTACCTCGAACTCTCCATCCACCTCGTAAAGCAGGTCCCGCAGCCGTCCCAGCGCCTCTTCGCGCAGCGACGGCGTGAACGTCCGCAGGCTGCCTTTGATCGTGACCCCGCGAGGCACGATGTTCCAGGCACCGTCGCTGTAGATATTGCCCACGGTCGTGTGGCACTGCACACCTTCGTGCTCGAGGCCTTCGACGACCGTGTGCAGCCGCTCGACGAGGAAAGCCTGGGCCGAGAGCACGTTCCCGCGGCGGCCCATCATGCCGCCGTGTCCACCCGGACCGGCGAAGCTGATCTCGTATGCGTCAGACCCTGCCCACATGAGGCCAGGGCGCGTGATCACGGTCCCGGCTTCGGTGAAGCTGGTGACGTGGAGCCCGATGACCGAATCGGGATGGTGGTCGTCGAGCAGCCCTTTGGCGATCATCGCCTTGGCTCCGCTGACGATCTCCTCGGCCGGCTGAAACACGAAGAGGAAGCGGCCGCTCACGTCCAATGCCCCCTCGGCCAACGTGCGAGCGACGCCGACCATGATTCCCATGTGCGCGTCGTGGCCGCAAGCGTGCATCCGGCCGTCGGCGCCCGATGCGAAGTTGACACCGGAGTCTTCATGGATCGGCAGAGCGTCGATGTCGGCCCGCAGCATCACGGTCTTGCCGGGTTTGCCGGTGTCGAGCAGCGCCACGACTCCGGTCTCGGTAGGACAGCGCTGCAGCTGGAGCCCGAGCGAGCGCAGCCGCTCCCCCAGGTACGTGCTCGTTTCGTGCTCGCTGAAGCTGATCTCGGGCCGGCGGTGGAAATAACGTCGGAGCTCGATCACCTCCTCGATCACCGAGCGGCTCGGCAAAGGCGCCGTCGACTGCTCCTCACTCACTGGATCGACACGAGGTTGTAGCCGCGCGCCGTCGCCCGTACGAAGTTCTGCCCAAGGCCTTCTTCCAGCTCGTCCAGGCGGCGCCGCAGCGTGAGCAGCGCCGAATGGACCGTCGAATGCGCAGCGTCGGTGCGAAAAAGCCCGGCCTGGATGAGGTCGCGAGCGGTGGCCGGCTTCGATCCCTGTGCCAGGTGGAGCACGAGCGCGGTCTGCTGCGGGGTGAGGCGTATTTCGCGCTCGCCGAGCTTGACGCTGCGCCGGGTCGGGTCGAACTCGAGGCGTCCGAACTTGTAGCTGCCCGGCCGGCCCGTCCCGCGTTCGACCAGGCGGGCGGCGAGGTCGGAGTAGATGTGCGCCATGGGCACGTTGCCCTTCACGAAGTAGGAGCTGGCCCCCAGCTCGTAAGCCCGGCGGATGGCCGCGGAGTTGACCTGGGCCGCGGACAGGACGATCACGGGGAGTCCGGGGTGGTGCTCGCGGATCCAGGTCAGGAGCTCGAAGCCGGAATCTTCGGTTTCGTCGAGGACCAGGTCCAGAAGCACCGCCGCCACGCGCTCGCGCGAGAGAAGCTCCATGGCCTCCGGCGCTGACGAGGACGCCGACGGCCGGTAGCCGAGGTCGTGCAGGTCGATCCGGAGCTGCTGCTGCATCGCCGCTTCGTCCTCGACCACCAGCACGGCTGAGCCCAGCACCTCCGCCGGCCTGAAGACTTCGAGGCCCGGGGGAAGAGGCGGCAGCCGGATTTCGCGGTTTTTGATGCGTTCTCGTCTCAAGCTGTGATTTCCCAAGCTTTGACCTACATCATTCTTAACGATTATTGGCACGGTGTGAACAATCAAATTCAACGGGCCCAGCGCATACTCTCCTCCGAGCCTGGCAGTAGTTGGAAATACCAAGGGGTGTAATGGGGATGACTTGGAAGCTCAAGGTTGGACGCGTTGCCTTCGGTTTGGCTGTCGTGGCTGCTCTGGCCATGGCGGTCGCGGCGGATTACTGGGACGGCGGCTGGGACTGGCTCTTCTAGTCAACTAGGGTCACCCTCCCGGCGCTCACGTGAGCGCCGGATCGCCGGCGGAAGAAGTGCATAGAGGTCGGCCCTGTCGACCGCTTTGCTCATGTAACCGACAACGTCAGGATCGTCAGTTCCTGACGGGAACACCGGATACGCGGTGTAAAAGATCACGGGCAGCTTCTGCCCGCGTGCCCTCAGCTCGCTCAAAAGGCCCCAGCCGTCCATCGGCTCGGGGAGCATGAGATCGATGATCGCGACCTCGGGCTGGTCCGACTGGGCCTTCTCCAGCGCCTGGTCGGCGTCTTCCGCCATGGAGACCTTGTAGCCGAGCATGCGGAGGTCGGTCTCCAGGATCACTCGCCAGGCCCGCTCGTCGTCGACGACCAGGACCGTGGAGCCACGCAGGTCTTCGGGCGTGGGCGCGATCGGCTTGGGCGGGGTGAAGGGCACCGGGTCAGCGCCTCGTTCCGGAAGGCATCTTCATCGCTCTAAACGAATTCGCAACGGGCTCCGGATCGCGACACTTGGCGCAGTATATCGGTGGCAATGGCGAGTCCTGCCCGGAGCAAGCACAGGAGACGCCGGCCGTCCGGCCCGGTTGAGGCCGCCGAGTTGAACGGATCGAGGCACAAACGACCTGCCGCCGGGCGCAGCCTGCACGTCGAGCCGCAGACGCCGAGTGCGGCCGCCCTGGTTCACGAGCTCGGCAGCTGCGTCAGCGAGGCCGACATCGTCCAGGTCCTGTACCGCGGCCTCAACCCTCGGTTCGGGTACGACGTGGTCAACCTCCACGTGCTCGAGCGGGAGGGCTGGTACCACTCGCTGCCCATGGACTCCGGCGTCCTGCAGGACCTCAGGCGACGTCCGCTGAGCGGGTCGGTCTTCGCCAAGCAGTACGCGAACCCGCGCACGGTGGTCATCCCCGGCGACCCCAAGCGCAAGTTGGATGCCGCCAAGGGGCCCGGGGTCGGCCGCATGCCCAAGTTCGCGATCTGGGTCCCGATCGAGCACCAGGGCGAGGTGATCGGCAGCGTCATCTACCAGTCGTACCGAAGCCGGCGCGTGCAGGCGGTGGAAACGGCATTCCTGGACGAGGTGCATCGGCGGCTGGGCGTGCTGCTGGCCAACGCCTACCTGAACGAGCTGACCAGGAACCAGGCCAGGCGTCTCGACGCCTTGAACAGCATCGCGCGGGCCATGGCGTCGACGCTCGACGAAGCAAGTGTGCTCACCGCCCTCCAGACCACCCTTAGCCAGCTGCTGCCGGTCGATGTGCTGCACATGGCGGCCATCGAGGCTGACAAGCCAGACCGGGTGCGGCTGCTCAGGGTTCAGTCCGATTCCGCCCCCACGTCCCGCTGGGTCGCCATGAGGTCACCCCAGGCCGCACCCGTCCGGGCCATCCTGCGCGACCCCAAGCCGTTCCTGACCCACGAGCCCAGCTCAGCCCTGTGGGTGCCCATCAAAGAAGGCGGCGTCGTGCGCGGGGCACTCGGGATCCAGACCACGCGGTCGTACTCGTACGAAGCGTCCACGGCCGCCTTCCTCGAGCTGGTGGCGGACGAGGTCACGCTCGCGCTGCGCAACGCTCGCAGCTACGAGGCCATCGAAGGCCAGCGCCGCCGTCTGGAGGTTGTCAACGCGATCGGCCGCCGGCTGGCCTCGAGCCTCGACCGCTGGTCGATCATGCGCACCCTGCGCGAGGAGCTGTCGCACTTCCTCGATTTCGACGGGTTCATCCTCGCCACCATCACGCAGTCCAAGGACGGCCCGGTGGCCGAGGGCTACCAGTACGTGGCCGGCGTGGAAGAGGTGGTGCCCCCGGTCGCCCTCGCGGTTACCGGGCCGTCGCGCGAAGCGTTTGAAACCGGTCAACCGGTGCTCGTTCGCCGCTCGCCCTGGGCGAGGGCGTTTGCCCGGAAAGGCCTCGAGAGGGAGCGGTGGAACGTGGGCAGCGGAGCGGCGGTCTTCCCTTCGGGCCCACCAGGCGACCCGCGCATGATCTCGCGGTCGTTCGTCTGGGTGCCCGTGCTGAGCGGCGATCGCATCACCGCCATGCTCTCGCTGCAGTCGTATCGCGAAGCGGCATTCGACGAGTGGCATGTGAAGCTGCTCCAGGACGTGGCCGCGCACGTGAGCCTGGCCCTCGCCAACGCCGACCACTTTGGCGAGGCGCAGGCCGAGCGGGCGCGGCTGGAGGCGCTGCACGTACTCGAGATGGGCGTCGCCGGTGCGTCGGACGAGAGCCAGATCGCCGATGCGGTTTTCGGCGCCGTCAGCGACTACACCGACGCGACGCACGTCGTGCTCGCTTACCTCGACGCGGGCGGCAACGTGGTCGGCTTCACGGGCGAGCGCGGCGGTTCGACGGGAATGCTCGGCCCAGTACCTATCACCGAGGCGCCGTTTTTCCGGCGCCTGATGGAAGCCGGTGGGGAAGTCATGGATTCAGTGCAGCCTGTCGACGAGGACCTGCTCGGTCCGGTCGGCAACTACATCTTCTCGCGCAAGCCCAACGAGGTGGTTTGGGTCCCGATCATGCAGGGGGAGCGCGTGGTCGCCGGCATCTCTGCATTGCGCGACGATGGCGGCAGGTTCCTTCCGGCCCACCTCAAGCTGCTGGAGGCGGCCGCGCCGGTGGTCGGCATCGCCTTGCGAACGATGCGCCTCCACCACGCCAACGAGCTCGCGCTCGCTCAGTCGGTCCGCATTCAGGAGCTTGCCGCCCTGGCCGGGCACGAGCTGACGAGCGTCGTATCGAACATCGCGGACCAGGCGCGCACGATGCTCGAGTCGGCAGGCGTCGCCTGCTGGGCGTTCGACACCGAGGGACGTGTCAGCGCCACGCGGGCGAGTGGCGAACCCGCCGTCGAGTCGGTGCTCGCTTGGGCCGGCCTCAACTCGGAGGACACGTGGCGCCAGGCGCCAACGGGAGTGCTCGCGGGCGAGGCGGACGGCCAGGCGTGGAGCCTGATTCCGCTGTGGTACGGCGACCGGCTGGTCGGTGCGATCGGCTCCGTGCATGCCGCCACCCACATGGCTGAGCCGCCGCCGGCGCTCGAGTTTGCGCGGCATGCGGCGGTCGCGATAGAGAACGCCCGGCTGGTCGCCGAGACCCGCGGCCGCATCACCACCCTCGAGGCCGTGGCCAAGTTCACTGAGCTGACCCCGACCGAGCCTGACCGCGCTCGCGCGGAGATGGGCCGCCTGGTCGGCAGCACTCTGGCCGCCTCGCAGGGCCAGCTGTGGCTGCTCGAGGACGGGCACCTCGTGCGCCGCTCGCCCGACGGCGAGGCATCGCCCAAGGTGCCGGTCGACGAGCCCGCTCAGCTGCTGCGCGCGCTCATCTCTCCCAACGGGGCGCGCCGCATGAGAGCCCTGCTCGACCTGCTGGGCGCATCAGTCGACGCCTTCGGGCTGCCGATCCAGGTCGAGGGGCGACTGGTTGGCCTGCTGGTCGCTCGCATGACCGCCGGAGCGTCGGAAACCCGCCGCCTCGCAGGGATCCTTGCCGGCCAGGCCGCGGTCCTGATCGGCCAGCTCGAGCTCGTCGACGCGCTCGAGCGTGAGCGCCAGATGATGAACGCCATCCTCCGCCACTCGCCGGTGGGCGTGATGCTCGAGGACGCCGACGGCCGCATCGTTTACGCGAACCCCGAGGTCGAGGCGATCTACCACCTCCAGGCGGCGGACATGCCCGGCCAGAAACTCTCCGAGATCTACGCCGCGGCCGGCGCCGAGCGGGGCGACGAGGAGCAGGCCGACGGGACACTGGAGCTGCGCATGGGCGACCCCGTGCGCATGGTCCACGTGCGGCGGGTGGTCATCCCCGGGCTCGAAGGAGAGCCGGCCGGCATCCTGACCCTGCACGAGGATGTCACCGCCCAGCGCCTCGCCCTCGAGGCGAAAGACCTGATGCTGCGGGCCATCGGCCACGAGGTGCGCAGCCCGGCCGCGGCGATGAAGAACACCCTGGCCGGCATCATGCAGTGGGACAGCACCATCGATCCCAGCGGCCGGCGCGAGCTGCTGCAGGAGGCGTACGAATCGTCCGACCGCCTGCTCAGCCTGGTCGAGAGCCAGCTGATCATCGCCAAGCTCGAGACACGTCACTTCGAGCCGACGCCGGAGCGGGTCGACCTGGCCTCGACCCTGGAGGGCGTCATGGGGGTCATTCGCCACCGCTATGCCGAGCGAGCGCTGGCGGTCGAGGTGAACCTGCGCGAAGGACTGCCGCCCGCTCATTGCGAACCGGCCCACCTTGCCCAGGTGCTCACCAACCTGATCGGGAACGCCCTCGAGTACACGTCCGGGGCGGTGTCGGTGCAGGCGCGCGCCGCCTCCCGCGGCTGGCTGGAGGTGACCGTCGCCGATCGGGGGCCTGGCCTGCCCGCGGGCAGCCTCGAGAGCCTTTTCGAGAAGACCGGCCCTGCCGGCCGGAACCGGTCGCAGGGAGGGCTCGGCCTCGGCCTGTACCTGTGCCGGCTGGTCGTGGAGCGCAGCTTCGGGGGCCGGATCTGGGTCGCCTCCAGCGATCACGGGGGCACGACTTTTAGGTTCACGGTGCCGGCGATCGCGGCCCCGACGAGCAAGACACGCACAGGCGAGTCCGTCACCTCTAGAAGGTAGTGGCGAATCCACGAGGGGGTGCCGGCGCACGGCGCCCGTCTTCATCGGCGCCCGTCTGGGTGCGGGTGGGCGGGGGGATGGAATCCGTGCCAGACCACGCCCGCCACGGTCCCGCCGACCGCGACTTCCCTCCGCCTGGAGGCCCATGGGAGCCGTTGACGCTGAACGGGCGGCTGGTCGGCTGGGCCGGGCACGGGGGGTTAGGGCAGGCGCGGCGCAGCGCCGAGATCGGCGAGCAGCTGGCCGATGACGAGCGTGACTATCTCCTTGGGCGCCTCGGCCACAAGCTGCGCTCGGCAGTCCTGGCCCTGCAGGAGTCGGCCCGCCAGGCGGCATTCGGGCGCCCGGAGCTGATGGAGACGGTGTTCGAGCAAGCGCAGGAGGTGGCGCGTCGCGCGGCGGCCGTCGAGGCGGCGGCCATCCAGCCGAAAGACGCCGCGCGCGGCGTGGTGCTCGGTGCGGTGCTCAACCTCTCGCTGCCGATCGCTGCCCGCGAGCTGCCCGCGGGAGCCGTCGTGCTCGGCTCGGAGACGGCCCTCGTCGAGGCGTTTGCCCGCATCCAGGAATGGATGGGCGGCCCCGGGATGACGATCGCTGCCGAGCCGTTGGGCTCGTGGTGGAAGATCAGTGTCGCGCCTGGCGGCGAGCGCCGGCCGCTCGCCGTGCCGGAGATGGGCGAGCCCCTCATCCGGCTGATCGTCGACATCCACCTCGAGGGCTGGCTGGACGCAAGCCGGCCCGACGGCGCCGACATCTACCTGCCCGCACAGCCGTCCCGCTGACATGACGTTAGAGGCCCGGCCGGAGCCCCTCGATCCGTGCCTCTAGTGCAACGAGTCGTGGCCCCGAATCCCGGTCCTTACACGGGCCCGGGCACGAACACCTGGATCGTCGACGCCGGTCCGGTGGTGATCGTCATCGATCCGGGTCCCGACGACGACCGGCACCTGGCGGCCCTTGATGCGCGCCTGGCGTCGACCACGGTCGGCGTGGTGCTGGTCACGCACTCGCATCCGGACCATCTACCGCTCGCCGAGCGCCTGGCCGCGCGGCACCGCGCCACCGTGCGCCGCTACCCAGAGCTGGGAGACGAGGACGTGGTCCGCGTGGGCAACCTGAACGTCACGGCCCTGCACACGCCCGGACACAGCTCGGACCACCTCAGCTTCTGGCTGCCAGAGGATCGCACCTTGTTCACGGGCGACCTCGTCCTCGGGCGCGGCAGCTCCATGGTCACCTATCCCGAGGGTGACGTGGCTGCTTACCTGCACTCTCTGGAACGGCTCGCGGCCCTGCGGCCGGCGATGCTGTTCCCGGGTCACTGGGACCCGGTCACCGACGCGATGGGGAAGCTCGAGGAGTACCGTGCCCACAGGCTCGACCGTGAAGCGCAGGTGCTTGCCGAAGTGAGGCGTGGTCGAGGCACCGCCAAGGACCTCACGCGGCGGGTGTATGGCCCTGAGCTCGGGGGCGAGCTGATGGCGGCGGCTGAGATGACGCTTCGCGCGCACCTGAAGAAGCTGGTCGACGATCGGCTCGTGAAGGTCCGCCTCGTGAAGGGCGAAGAGGTCTTCGAGAAGACAAGCTCC
>WNGQ01001274.1_pt1 | contig 70540 bp, 65 predicted proteins | sample 5407661 | NCBI WGS metagenome assembly WNGQ01 (sample SAMN13153382, study PRJNA577476) | soil metagenome | isolation source: 60 cm soil or saprolite under Garry oak tree replicate 2 | place: USA:California | collected 2016-06-15
TGGTGCCGCACGACCCGGCGCGGGACGCGCGCGCCTTCGAGCCGGTGCTGGTCGCGGTCGAGGCGCTCACCCCGCGGATCGAGGTCCTTGCGCCCGGGGAGGCCACCTTCCCGGCGCGCGGGGCCGCCCGCTACCACGGCGGTGAAGCAGCGCTGGCCGCCAAGGTCGCCACGGCTGTCAACGGCGTCCTCGCCGGGCGTGGCCGCTGCCAGATCGGGATCGCCGACGGGGCGTTCGCGGCCGGTCTGGCCGCCCGGACCCGGACCCGGCTGGAGGCCATCATCCCGCCCGGCGGGAGTCCGAGCTTCCTCGCCCCCTTCCCGGTGAGCACGCTCGGGCGGCCAGCGCTCGCCGATCTGCTGGTCCGGCTCGGCCTGCGCACCCTCGGCGACCTGGCCGCGCTGCCCCGGGTGACCCTGGCCGCGCGGTTCGGCCCCGAGGGGGCGCGTGCCCACCGGCTTGCCAGCGGCCTCGACGAGCGGCCCCGCGCGGGGCGCCGCCCACCGCCCGATCTCGCGGTCGTGGTAAAGCTTGATCCGCCCGCCGACCGGGTCGACGTGGCCGCCTTCGCAGCCAAGACCCTCGCCGACGACCTGACCGCACAGCTAGACCAGTGCAGCCTGGCCTGCACCTGTCTGCGCATCGAGGCCGAGACAGAGCACGGCGAGTCGCTCACGCGGCTTTGGCGGCTGCCGGACGAGGGGTCGCGCGTGGCAGCCATGGTCGAGCGGGTCCGCTGGCAGCTCGACGGCTGGCTGTCGGGTGGTGCGGCCGACCGGCCCAGCGCCGGGCTCACCCGCCTGCTGCTGGCTCCCGAGCAGGTCGCACCCGGCCACGGCCGCCAGCTCGGGTTCTGGGGAGAGCAAAGCGCGGCCGCCGCGCGCGCGGCCCGGGGCCTCACCCGCATCCAGGGTCTGCTCGGCCCCGACGCCGTCCGCACCGCCACGCTGCGTGGCGGCCGTGACCCAGCCAGCCAGGTCTCTCTCAGCGCCGCGTTCCAGGACTCCGAACCCCCCGAATCATCTGTTGCTGGAGCACCCTGGCCGGGGCGGCTGCTGGCGCCGGCACCCGCGATCGTGCACGCCGAGCCGCTGGCGGCCGAGGTGCTGGACGCCACTGGCGCGCCGGTGACGGTGAGCGGCCGGGGTCTGCTCAGCGCACCGCCGGCTGGGCTCCGGCTGCTGGGTGCTGCCCCCACGGGGATCGCTGCTTGGGCGGGTCCCTGGCCGGTTGACGAGCGCTGGTGGGACCCGAAGGCCCACCGTCGCGTCGCCCACCTCCAGATCCTCACCAGCGGGGGAGACGCGTACCTCTTGAAGCTGACCGGTGGACGGTGGTGGATCGAGGCAACCTACGATTAAATCAGTTTTCTTCTATTAACTTTCTGTTGACTTCGTTTACCTGTGACTGTAGAACTCACCTATCGCCATCGTGGATCGTGAAGTGAGAGTGAGGGGGAACTCGTATGCCACTAACGCCAACGCCAATGCCGGCGTCGCCCCTGGGAGGCGGGCTCATCAGGGTCACTCCGGAGCAGCTGTTGCAGGTCTCCGGTCAGCTCAACGCGGGCGCCAGCAACATCGAGGCGACCCTGGCCCAGCTCGCCGGCCAGGTCTCGCCCCTCGGAACGGACTGGGCAGGCATCGGCCAGGCCCGCTTCCTGGAACTCTGGGCCGAATGGCAACGCGGCGGCGCCCAGTTACACGAGGCCCTGACCGGCATCGCCAGCCTCACGAACCAAGCCGCCAGCACCTACCAGTCAGGCGACCAAGGCGTCGCCACCAGCTTCAGCCGTGGTATCTGACGTGGGGTCCGCAGTGGAGTTCAGGACCATCGGACGGTTGCCCGCTCGCGCCAGAAGTCCAGGATCGAGCGGTCGCCGTGTACGTCGAGGCCGTCAGGTGTGCGCCGGTTCCAGAGCAGCAGGTAGAGGTCGGAGGCGGAGCCGTGCACCGAGCAGTCGCCGTCCTGGCTGTCGCGTGACGCCACCACCCGTTCGGGGCCGAACTCCACCAGCCAGTCGCTCCCGTCGTCGGTGCCATCAGCGTCGTCGGCGTGCAGATGAAGCGTGCATGGTGGGTCGGCGCGGAGCCGCTTGCGTGGCCTGGCGAAGAAGCCGAAAAGCAGCTCGTCGATCCCGTCGGCGGCGAACGCGGCCGGGAACGGGGTGATCGCGCCGCTGGCGCGGGTGGCGTCAGCGCGGTGGATGGCGGTCTCGTGCGCCTGGCGGCGTGCCCAGAACGCCAGCGGCGACCGGATGTTGGGCAGGAAGCTCCAGCACGCGAGGTCCGGCGCGGCGGTCTCCAGAGTGCGGACCAGGGCGGCGTGACCCTCGCGGAACCAGTCGACCAGCCCGCTGTCCTGCGGCCAGGTCCCGAAGATCGGCGCTTCGTCCTCCATGGCCAACTGCTCGGTGTGGCCCTCCCTGACGTAGGTCGCGGCCCACCGGTGGACGTCACCGAGATGCTGGACGAGTTCCCGCACACACCACTCCGGGCAGGTGGGAACTGGGGCGTCGAGATCGGTGCGCGCCACCGTCGCGGCGAGCAGTTCGCCCTCACGACGCAGGGCGGCGATGTGCTCGGTGGTCTCCATGCGCCGATTCTGGCAGAACCGTACGGCGGCGGTCATCGCCGGCTTGACCTTGACCTTGACGTGGTGTGGGGCGCTGGCGAGCCTTGTGGCATGTCGAGGGCATCGCCGACGCCTGCTGGGGCGCGCTTGGGGTCCGAGTACCGCAAACTGTGGGCCGCGACGGCGATCTCCACCCTCGGTGACGGCATGCATTTGGCCGCACTGCCGCTCCTGGCCGCCCAGCTCACCCGCGACCCGCTCGCGGTCTCCGTGGTCACGTTCGCCAACTGGCTGCCGTGGCTGCTGGTGGCGCTGCTCAGCGGCGCGCTGGTCGACCGCTGGGACCGCCGCCGGGTGCTGTGGACGGCCGACCTCGGCCGCTGCGTCCTGGTCGGCGCGCTCGCCGTGGTGGTCCTGGCCGGGTGGGCGAGTATCTGGCTGCTGGCGACGGTCGGGTTCCTGCTCGGCGTGGGGCAGACACTGTTCGACAGCGCGGTCCTGGCGGTTATCCAGCAGTTGGCAGGCCCGCCCGCCGGGGGCGCGATCTTCGGGGTGGCCGCCTGGCTGCCATTCGGCGCCGACGCGGTCTCGTTTGCGGCCAGCGCTGCGCTGGTCGTCACCTTGCGTGGCCGGTTCGCGGCCGAGCAGCCCGATGTCGGGTCGCGGGGGAGCTTGCGGGCCGAGATCGCCGAGGGGCTGCGCTTCCTGTTCGCCCACCGGGTGCTTCGCGCCCTGGCTGGCATGGTCGGCGCGGGCGCGCTGGTGTATATGGCCGGCCTCGCGATCCTGGTGCTGTTCGCCCAGCAAGAGCTGGGGCTTGGCAGTGTCGGCTTTGGGCTGCTGCTGGCCGCCATTGCCGTGGGCGCCCTGCCCGGCAACCTGCTGGCCGCGGCGGTGGGTCAGCGCCTGCGGGCCGGGATCCTGCTGATCGGCGGGATCCTGGTAGCGGCCGTGGCGTGGCTGGTCGTGGGCTTGGCGCCAAACGTATGGGTGGCCGCGGCGGCGTTGGTGGTCCTCGGGCTGGTCGATTCGATCTGGGACGTGGCGCAGCTGTCGCTGCGCCAGGAGCTCATCCCCGACCGGCTGTTTGGCCGGGTGATCAGCGCGTTCCGGCTGATCGGCTTCGGACCGGCCCCGGTGGGCGCCCTGTTCGGCGGCGTGCTGGGCCGCACGCTGGGCCTGCGGGCGCCGTTCGTGCTCGGCGCCGTCGTCATGGCGGTGAGCGCGTTGCTGGCGCTGCCGGCGGTCAATACCCGCTCGGTGGAGGCCGCCCGCGCCCAGGCCCGCGCCGCCGCCGACGGTCCCGCCTGATCATCCGGAGTCACCCAGGTGGGCTAGCAAGTCTAGCCAGACGGGTCATTGTTCTGCTCGAACATGTGTTCGAGGATGCGCGGCATGGACCACGTTCCCTATGCCGAGCTGCACTGCCACTCGAACGCGAGCTTCCTCGACGGTGCCAGCCACCCCGCTGAGCTGGTGGAGGAGGCGGTTCGGCTCGGCCTGGAGGCGCTTGCCCTCACCGATCATGACGGCATGTACGGGGTGGTGCGCTTCGCCGAAGCGGCCAGGGCGCACGGCCTGCCGACGGTGTTCGGGGCGGAGCTGACCCTGCCAACCGCCGGCGTAGCGGCTGGTGCTCGAAGTGGTACGCCTGACCCGCCGGGGGAGCATCTGGTGGTGCTCGCACGCGACCCGGAGGGGTATGCGCGCCTGTGCCAGGCGATCACCGCCGCGCAGCTGGCCGGGTCGAAGGGCGCGCCACGCGGTGACCTCGGCCAGTTCGCCGCCCTGCACAGCGGCCACTGGCTGGTCCTGACCGGCTGCCGCAAAGGCGCGGTCCCCAAGGCGCTGGTCGAACAGGGCCCAGCCGCCGCAGCCAACGCCCTCAGCCGCCTGGTGGAGGCGTTCGGCCGTGACCACCTCATGGTCGAGCTCTGGGACCACGGCGACCCGCTCGACTCGGCCCGCAACGACGCGCTGGTGCGCCTGGCCTCCTCGGCCGGGATCGGGGTGGTGGCGACCAACAACGTCCACTACGCCACCCCCGCCCAGCGACGGCTGGCCACCGCGCTGGCGGCGGTGCGGGCGCGCTGCTCCCTGGACGAGCTGGACGGCTGGCTGCCTGCGGCGGCCAGCGCGCATCTGCGCTCCGGCTGGGAGCAGGCACGGCGGCTCGCACGCTACCCCGGCGCGGTCGAGCTGGCGGCCGAGCTGGGCCGCGCCCTCGCCTTCGATCTGCGGCTAGTCGCCCCGCGGCTGCCCGGCTTCCCGGTCCCTGCAGGCCACACCGAGATGAGCTGGCTGCGCGAGCTGGCCGAGCGTGGCGCGGCCCGCCGCTATGGCCCGCGCGGCGCCGAGCGGATCGCCGGTGCCTGGCGCCAGATCGACCACGAGCTGGCCGTGATCGAGCAGCTCGGCTTCCCCGGCTACTTCCTGACCGTCTGGGACATCGTCCAGTTCTGCGAGCGGGAGGACATCTTCTGCCAGGGCCGCGGCTCGGCAGCCAACTCGGCCGTCTGCTACGCGATCGGCATCACCAAGGCCGACGCGGTCTCGCTCGGCCTGCTGTTCGAGCGCTTCCTGTCGCCGGAGCGGGACGGCCCGCCCGACATCGACCTCGACATCGAGGCGGGCCGGCGCGAGGAGGCGATCCAGTACGTCTACGGCCGCTACGGCCGCGACCGGGCGGCGCAGGTCGCCAACGTGATCACCTACCGCCCCCGCTCGGCCGTCCGGGACATGGGCAGAGCCCTCGGCTACTCACCCGGCCAGCTCGACGCCTGGTCCCGCCAGATCGACATCTGGGGCCCGCTGCAAGCGCAAGCGGACGATGACCACGAGGTTCCGGCCGAAGTGATGGCGCTGGCCAGGCAGGTACAGGACTTCCCGCGCCACCTCGGCATCCACTCCGGCGGGATGGTGATCTGCGACCGGCCGCTGGCCGAGGTCTGCCCGGTCGAGTGGGCGACCATGCGGGACCGCAGCGTCCTGCAGTGGGACAAGGACGACTGCGCCGCGGTCGGGCTGGTCAAGTTCGACCTGCTCGGCCTCGGCATGCTGAGCGCGCTGCATGGCGCGGTCGACCTGATCCGCGCCCACCACGGCGTCGACATCGACCTGGCCATGATCCCCCAGGAGGACGCGGTCTACGAGATGCTCTGCCGGGCTGATTCCATCGGGGTCTTCCAGGTCGAGAGCCGCGCGCAGATGGCCACCCTGCCGCGCCTGCGGCCACGGAACTTCTACGACCTGGTGGTCGAGGTGGCGCTGATCCGGCCCGGCCCGATCCAGGGCGGCTCGGTCCACCCCTACATCCGCCGCCGCAACGGCCGCGAGCCGGTCACCTACCTGCATCCGCTGCTGGAGCGCTCCCTCGCCAAGACCCTCGGGGTGCCGCTGTTTCAGGAGCAGCTCATGCAGATGGCGGTCGACGCGGCCGGCTTCAGCGCCGCCGAGGCCGACCAGCTCCGCCAGGCGATGGGTGCCAAGCGCTCCGGTGAACGTATGGAACGCCTCAAGGCCCGCCTCTACCAGGGCATGGCCGAGCGAGGGATCAGCGGCGAGACCGCCGACCGGATCTACGAGAAGCTTGCCGCCTTCGCCAACTTCGGCTTCCCCGAAAGCCACGCGGCCTCGTTCGCCTACCTGGTCTACGCCAGCGCCTGGCTGAAGCTGCACTACCCGGCAGCCTTCCTCGCCGCGCTGCTCAACGCCCAGCCGATGGGCTTCTACTCGCCCAACACCCTGGTCGCCGACGCCCGCCGCCACGGCGTGACCGTCCACGGCCCGGACGTGAACGCCAGCGCGGCGACCGCCACGCTGGAGGGGGAAGGGGAGGCGCCCAACCCGGCGGTGCGGCTTGGCCTCTCCTCCGTCCGCACCATCGGCGACGAGCTGGCCGAACAGATCGCGGTTGGCCGCCCCTACACCACCATGGCCGCGCTGGTGCAGCGGACCGGCATGAACCAGGCACAGGTCGAGGCGCTGGCCACCGCGGGCGCGTTCGGGTCGCTCGGGCTGGCACGCCGCGAGGCGCTATGGGCCGCTGGCGCGGTCGCCCAGGCCCGCCCCGAGCGGCTCCCAGGCGTCGTGGTCGGCGCCGACGCACCGCCGCTACCAGGCATGAGCCCGGTCGAGCTGGGCAGCGCCGACCTGTGGGCGACCGGCGTGTCCACCAGCAGCCACCCAGTCCAGTTCGTGCGCGCCTGGCTCGACCAGCTCGGCGCAGTCCCAGCCGACGCCCTCCCCGGAGTCGAGCCAGGCCGCCGCGTCCTGGTCGGCGGCGTAGTCACCCACCGCCAGCGTCCCGCCACCGCCGCTGGCACCACCTTCCTGAGCCTCGAGGACGAGACCGGCATCGTCAACGTGATCTGCTCCCCGGGCGTCTGGGCCCGCTACCGTCGCCTCGGCCGCGCCGCCCCCGCCCTGCTGGCACGAGGCCGCCTGGAACGCGCCGAAGGCGTCACCAATGTGCTCGCCGACCAACTCCGCGCCCTCCCGCTGGAGGTCGCCCTCCGCTCCCGCGACTTCCGGTAGATCACAACAGGGCGCCGAGGAACGCCTCGGGCCGCAGGGTGAGGCGGAGGAGTGCCCGGTACAGCGGGTTGCGGGCCTTTTGGGAGAGCGAGAGGCCCCGGCGGGCCCACTCCAAGGTCGGGAGGAGGCGGAGCGCCTCGCGGAAGTGCTCGGCGGCGCCGTCGTAATCGCCGGTATAGAGCAGCAGCCAACCCTGGTTGGCGTGGGTGCGTGGGTTTTCCGGGTCGCGGGCCAGTAGGGCGGCGAGCACCTCACCCGCCTCGGCGCGGTTGCCGAGGTGAATCAGAGCGAAGGCGCGCAGGTTGGCGCAGTCGCGGTGGTCCGGATTGGCCGCCAGGCCGGCCGCGGCGGTCTCGGCGGCCTCCGCCCAGCGCCGTCCGGCGGTCTGGACCTGCGCCAGCGCCGCGAACACGTCGGCATTGTCCGGCGCCAGCCTGATCGCCTTGCGTGCGGCGGCCTCGGCCTCGCCGAGCCGGCCGCGGCGGCGCAGCACCCCGGCCAGGATGTAGTAGCCGAGCGCTCCGTCCGGGTCCAGGCCGACCGCCGCAGTTGCCTCGCGCTCGGCATCGGCGAGTTCACCCTGACGGGCAAGGCAGAGGGCGAGCAGCGCATGCGTGCCACCGTGGCCGGCGCCATGGCCGAGCGCACCGCGCAACTCCCGCTCAGCGAGTTCGAACTGAGAACGTGCGACCAGCCGCCGCGCCCGCTCGAACCGGTCAGCAGGGAGCGCGTCGCCGGGATCATCCGAAGGCATCAGCGCTTCCCCAAATGAATTGTTTGTTGTTCAGACGAAAATATGACACCGGCCGACCTGGACCTCCATAGCATGCGGAAGATTCAGGACGCGCGGGCCCAGACACGCACGCTCGGTGTGGGTTACCTCAATGGCCGTTGCAGGACGTGGCGGAGGGCGGGCTCCAGCGTGGGGAAGCGGAAGGCGTAGCCCGTTGCGAGCGCGGCGGCTGGGGTCGCCCGGATGCTGTAGAAGAGCAGCTCCTCGGCCATGTCGCCGAGGAACAGGCGGGGGGCGAACGCGGGGACCGGCAGCAGCGCCGGCCGGCCGAGGACGCGTGCCAGCACAGCGGCGTGCTCGGCGTTGGTGACCGGGGATGGGGCGGTGGCGTTGACCGGGCCCTGCAGCGTCTCGGTGGCGAGGGCGTGGCGGTAGATGCCGACCACGTCGTCCAAGGCGATCCAGCTCCACCACTGCCGTCCCGAGCCGAGCCGGCCGCCGAGCCCCAGTTTGTAGAGCGGCAGCTGCCTGGCGAGCATCCCGCCGCGAGCCTGCACCGGGCCGGTGCGGACGTTGACCACTCGGATCCCCGCCGCTCTGGCCGGGTCCGCCGCCGCTTCCCACACCCGGCAGACATCGGGGAGGAAGCCCTGGCCGGGCGAGCTCCCCTCGGTGAGCGGCTCGTCGCCGCGGTCGCCGTAGTAGTGGACTCCCGAGGCGACCACCAGCACCCGCGGCCCGCCCCTGCCGCTCTGACCCTGACCCTCAGGGGCAAGGCCGGCCAGGGTCTCGGCCAGCAGCCGCGTGCCGCGCACCCGGCTGTCGGTGATCTCCCGCTTGACCCGCGCGGTCCAGGGCCGCTCGCCGATCCCCTTGCCGGCCAGGTTCACAACCGCGTCGACGCCGGCCAGCGCGGCGCTGTCGATCGTTTCGTCGCGCGGGCTCCAGCGGGCCGTGCCGGGGCGAAGTGGCCCTGCCCCCGCCGCTGGCCCCGCTCCCGCTCCCGGGGAGCGGACCAGGCGCAGGACCTCGTGCCCGTCCCGTTCCAGGGAGGCGGCCAGGGCCGACCCGATTAGCCCGCTGGACCCCGCGATCGCGACCCGCAGTGTCAGTCCTCCTTGGTTTTGCTCGTGCCCGTGGCCGGAGCCGGGGCGATCGGCACGCTCCGTTCCAGCGCCGCGTCATCCGCCGCCTTGCTGTTTGTCTTGCCGTTGGCGCCGCTGCCGCCGCTGAGCAAGCCCCGGGCGAGCTGCAGCCCGGCAACGCCCTGGCTCAGCGCCTGCGCGAGCGCCTCGGACAGGCCCTGCGCGCCGTTCAGGACGATCATCTGATCGATCCCGCCGAAAGGCTTGGCGGCCGCCTCGACGATTGCCGGCCACTGCTCGGCGAGCTGCTGGCCGATGACCGCTTCCTGGTTCTCGGAGAGCGCGTCGGCCCGCGCCTTGATCGCCTCGGCTTCGGCCATGCCCTTGGCACGCACCGACTCGCCTGCGGCCCGGCCCCTGGCTGCGGTGGCTGCGGCCTCGGCCTCGCCGATCTGCCTGGTTGACTCCGCGCGGGCGGTGGCTTCCAGCTTGACCCGTTCGGCGTCGGCGGCGGCCTCCAGCCGGACTCGCTGCGCGTTGGCCTGCGCCTGCAGCTCGACCTCCTGCCGCTCGGCCTCGGCGCCGGAGATGCGGGCGTCACGGTCGGCCTTGGCCAGGGTGGTCTTCTCGTAGGCGCGGGCGTCGGCGGGCTTGCGGACAGTGGCCTGCAGACGCTGCTCCTCACGGTGGCCCTCCAGTTCGGCCACTTTGGTCTCCTCGACCACGACCTTCTGGTGCGCGGTCGCCTCCGACAGCGGCCCGGCCTGGCGCGCCAGCGCCGACGCCTGGTCGACCTCGGCCTGGTAGCCGGCCTGCTTGATCTGGCTTTCCCGCCGGGCCGCCGCCTTCAGCGCATCGGCCTCCTGCTCGGCCTGGGTCGCCTCACGGTCGGCGTGCGCCTGGGCGATGCGAGCTTCCCGCGCCACCGCTGCGGCATGCGGCAGGGCAAGGTTCTTCACGTAGCCCGTGGGATCGTGGATCTCCTGAATTTGTAGGCTATCCACGATGAGCCCGAGCTTCTCCATCTCGGTGCCGGAGGACTCGCGGGTCAGTCCGGTCAGCTTCTCCCGGTCGCGGATCAGTTCCTCCACGGTCATGTTGCCGACGATCGCCCGCAGGTGCCCGGCGAAGACGTTGTGGACCCGGGCGTCCATCTGCTGCTGCTGGTCGAGGAAGCGGCGGGCGGCGTTGGCGATTGACACGTAGTCGTCGCCCACCTTGAAGATGACCACGCCCTGGATCCCCACCGGGATGCCCTGGTGGGTGACGCAGTCGATAGCGAGCTGCGCCTCGCGCAGGTCCAGCGACAGCCGCCGGACCATCTGTACCCCGGGCGTCACCAGGGTGCCCTTGCCCGTGACGATCTTGAAGCCGAGGCTCTCGCCGACACCCTCGACCTTGGAGCGCTCGCGCAGTCCTGAGATCACCAGCGCCTCGTTGGGCTCGGCTACCCGCCACATCATCTTGAAGAGCACGAACAGCACGGCCAGCACCGCGACGACAGTGCCCGCGACAAACAGTTGTGATGAATCCATCTCGACAGCCTCCAGCAGAGCCCTACAGCGGGCTCACTACGACAGTCCTGGGGGGGAAGTACTCGACAACGACCACCCGGGTGCCGATGGTGATGGTTTCCTGCTTGTCGACTGCGTAGGCGTGGAACGCCTCGCTGCCGCCCCTGACGGGGACCATGACCTCGCCGACGTTTCCGGGAGTGATCCGGCCGGTCACTCGCCCAACCTTCCCGATCATCCTGTGGTCGGCCAAACGCACCCCGCTCCCTCACGGCGTTGTCGCAAGCGTTCTTGCCTTGTCGGCCCCATCTTGGAACATCCCGGGGCGCGCCGCGAGGGCTCATGACCGAGTTGTGGATAACTTGTCAGCGACTCCGTCGGGTTCCCGACCAGAGTTCCCGCCGCTCAGTCCTGGAGGGGCGGGAACCAGGTCAATTCAGACAAGGCGCGGTTGTGGCGGCGCAGCTTGGCGGCCTCCTGGTCCAGTTCGGCGACGGTGACGGCCAGGGCTTCCTCGACCAGCTGGCGCTGGGTGACGTCGATCCCGACCGCGACCAGCGGGCAGGACGAGCCCTGCCCAGGTCCTGGCAGCGCCCCGATCGACCAGCTCACGAAACGCCGCTCCCCGCTTCGGGTCATCAGGGTGCAGTCGAGCCGCGCCCAGGTGCCCGAAGCCGCCTTGTCCAGTGCCGCCCACACCAGTCCCGCCTGGTCGGGGGTCACCAGCGTCTCCCACAGCGGCTGACCGGCGAGTTCCGCGGCGCTGAAGCCGCTGGCCGCGCGGCAGGTCCGGTTGCTGCCGGTGACGCGTCCCTTGGCGTCGAGCATGATGACCATGGCGCCGCTGGCGTCGAGCAGTGGCAGCTCACCCAGCACCGGGTCCGCGGCGGGCTCCACGTCCACCTCTGGCTGCGGGGGCTCTGGCGGTGCAGCTTGGGGTTCGCCGGCTCCGGCGGTCTCGGTGAGGCTGAACAGGGTGATGATCCAGTGCTCGCCCCGCTCGGACAGGTCGAAGCGCCGCACCGCGACCCGCTGGCCGGCGAGGTCGATCACGGAATCGCCGAGTGGCAGGCCGGCCGGGAAGTGCTCCTCCGCCTCCGCCGCCGACCAGCCGGTGATGGCGCGCGCGCCCGGGTTCCAGCCGAGCAGGCGCCCCTCGCGGTCATGAACGGCAAGGCCGTCCCGCATGGTCTCGATAACATGCTTGGCGAGCGCGGGCAGCCGGCGGCGGCGGAGGGTGGCGGACATCGTCGTGGCTGTTTCTCGGCTGCCGCGCCCGCATCCTTGAGGCGCGACACCACCGTTACAGCGCGGTACCACATGGGAGGACGGCAATGCGGGACACCTGGGATCCGGCGCAGTACGAACGGTTCGCCGTCGAGCGCAACGTGCCCTTCTTCGAGCTGCTCGCCCTGGTCCAGCCGGTCCCCGGCGGCCAGGCGGTGGACCTCGGCTGCGGCACCGGCACCCTCACCGCCGCGCTCGCGCCCGGCGGCCTGTTCTGGGGCCGGCTCCCGGGGTCCTAGCGGCGGCGATCCTTGGGGTCCTTGGTGGCTTTGGTCCTGATCTCGACGCCGCCCATCAAGACGAACCCGCGGATGTGCAGGACCGGAGCGCCCGGCGGCAACTCGGTCTCGTCGACTCGGTCTTCCACGCCGCCCATGAAGGCGAAGCCGTGCCACTCCACGCGCACGCCGGGTGGCACGGTGACCTCGATCCCGCCCATGACGGCGACCACCGTCATGGTGGTGATCTGACTGGTAAAGGTGGCGGCGCGGAAGTCCAGCTCGCAGCCGCCCATGACGGCGACGGCGTTGACCTGCGGCGGCACCTGCCAGCGCCCGTGCCGCTCGGTGCCGCTCATCACCGCGACCGCCCAGTGGGTGGCTGGCGCTCCTGGCACTGGCCTGCTGATCAGCGGCGAGGGCGCCACCGTGGCCGGGGTCGCCATGCCGGGCGCCTGGGGCAGGTCGGCGAGGAGGCGGCCGAGGTCCGCATGGGTCCGTGCGGTCAGGGCTGTGCGCATCCGCTCGTCGAATTCCTCGTCGTTGAGCCTCCCCTCCACGAAAGCGGTCCGCAGCCGGTCGACGGTCTGGTTGCGTTCGGCGTCGGACGCCCGCGGGGAGAGCTCGGGCTCGCTGCCTTCTGGCATGTGTCCCTCCTCCAGGGAAACCGCGGTGGTCAGATCAGATTAGGTCAGTGGCGCTGGCAGGTGGGGCAGAAGGTGGTGCCGCGACCGCCAAGGGTGAGCTTTCGTAGGGGAGTGGCGCAGCGGGGGCAGGGGCGGCCGGCCTGGCCGTAGGCGATCAGGAAGGTGGCGTTGCGTCCGCTTTCGCCGTTGAGCATGCGGTAGTCGCGGAAGGTGGTCCCCTCCCGTTCGATCGCCTGCGCGAGCACCCCGCGGATGGCGGCGTGGAGGGCGACGGCGCGCGCCCGGCCGACCCGCCGCGAGGCCGGGTGGACCCGTGCGACCCAGAGCGCCTCGTCGGCGTAGATGTTGCCGACCCCGGCGACCGGTCGCTGGCTGAGCAGGTACGGTTTGACCGGCGAGCGGGTGGCGGCCAGGTCGCGGGCAAACCGCACCGGGTCGAAGTCGTCCGACAGCGGTTCAGGGCCGAGGCGGGCGAGGGTCGGCAGCACCCCCTCGTAGGCGCCGGCCTCGATCACCGCCAGGCCGCCGAAGCGGCGCACGTCGCGGAAGGCAAGCTCACGGCCGTCGTCGAGGCCCAGCCGCGCGCGTGTGTACCTATCGCAGGGGCCGAATGAGAGTGCGCCGGTCATGCCGAGGTGCATGACCAGCTCAAGGTCACTATCGAGCGGGCAGATCAGGAACTTGCCGCGCCGCCCGACCGTCGCGACAGTGTGGCCGATGGCGCGCTCGACCCGGTGAAAGCGCCGCTGGGGGTCCGTCCACACAGCGACGACCCGCCGGCCCGACAGCTCCGGCTCGAGCTGCCGCCGGACGGACTCCACCTCCGGAAGCTCAGGCATGAGAGGCCAAGCCTACCGCTGGCCAGGCCTCGGGTCGTCGTCGGGGTCCGGTGGTGGCACGGGCACGCCAGCGGGCCAGCAGCCGATCCCAGCCAGGAACTCCGCCAGCCCGGGTGTCAGGTCGAGGCCGGGCAGCGCTTCGAGCGCGAAGAGGCCGACGGCGGCGGCGTCGCTGGCGGCAACCGGGGCCGGGCCGTCGCCGTCCAGCTCGGCCCACAGGTCGGCGATCACATAGTGGTAGCCCTCGCCGATCCGCTCGACCACGCCGGCGATGGTGCCGATGCGGGCCGCAAGGCCGGTCTCCTCGCGGAGCTCCCTGGCTGCCGCCTGGGCCAGCGTCTCGCCGGGCTCGACCCGCCCACCCGGCAGCGACCAGCGTCCCTTGGAGGGCGGGTGGCCGCGGCGCACCAGCAGCAGCCGCCCGCTCGGGTCACGGGCGACCAGGCCGACCGCGACGGTCGGGGCTGGGGAGGAAGGCAGGGGCGGATCAACGCTCACGCGGTCATGGTGGCATCAGTGGGCACAAGTGAGCACAAAAAAAGAGCGCTCACCGGGTGGTGGCGCTCAGTTTTGCCCACGGTGGAGGGCGCTCAGCTTCTGGTGCCGGTCCTGGTCCGCGAGCGCAGGCGGCTGCGTAGGTGCTTTCCGCCAACGGGGGTCTCAGCCGACTCCGAGCTGATCATGCGGCCCTCCAGCCCGGAGGTCAGGAGCAGGATCGCGAGCAGGCTGACCGGGAAGAGCGCCACAACGGCGAGCATCAGCAAAGACACAGTGTCGAGGACCTCCTCGCCGCAGGGAAGCACATGGAACAATCTTGACAGCTCTTGAAAGCAGTATCGGCGGCAGAAGGCCGCTCCAACCCCGCCGTTACCGGATTGTGTCCAAGGCGGAGCCGAGGCGCGGCCGACCGTCGCGAATTTCTCACCGTTCGGGCAGCCCGTTCGGGCAGGGGCCGCTGGCCTCCCGGTAGAGTCGGCGCATGCCCACCGCCGGATTCGATCTCCATACCCACTCCACCTGCTCCGATGGGACCTTGGCCCCGGAGGAGGTGGTGGCGCTGGCGGCTGAGCGCGGCCTCGCCGGCATCGCCCTCACCGATCACGACACCACCGCCGGGGTCGAGCAGGCGCGCGCGGCGGCCGCTGCCCTGGACGGCGGCAGCGGGCTTGCCGGTCGGCTGACCGTTCGGCTGACCGTGCTCACCGGGGTGGAGTTGTCCGCCGAGCTGGAGGGTCAGCCGGTGCACGTCCTCGGCCTTGCATTCGACCCAGCTGAGCCGAATTTCGCGCAGCGGCGCGAATGGATCTGTTCCGGGCGAGTCGGCCGTGCCCGCCGCATGGTCGAGCGCCTGCAGGCGCTCGGCGCGCCGGTCAGCTTCGAGCGGGTCCTCGAACTCGCCGGCGGCGGCTCGGTCGGACGGCCGCACGTGGCCCGCGCCATGGTCGAGGCCGGGGTGGTCGCCCGGCTCCCGGACGCGTTCACCCCCGAATGGATCGGCACCGGCGGGCGTGCCTACATCTCCAAGGACGCGGTCTCGCCAGTCGAGGCGGTACGCCTCATCCGCGGCGCCGGCGGGGTCGCGGTGCTCGCCCATCCCTCGATCCATGCCGGCGCCGAGGCGGTGCCCGAGCCGACCATCCGCGCCATGGCGGCGGCCGGCATGGCCGGTCTGGAGGTCGACCATCCCGACCAGCCGCCGGCCGACCGGGCCCGCTGGCGTGCCCTCGCTGCGGAGCTTGACCTGGAAGTGACCGGTTCGTCCGACGACCACGGCGCCCTCACCGGCTACCGCCTGGGCGTCTTTCGCACCCCGGAGGCGGTGGTGGAGCGCCTGCTGGCCCGCCGCTCCCCGTTTCAGGTTCACGCGACCCGCGACATACCGGCCGAATGACACAGGTGACACAGCTATAGCGTAGCCTCGGAGGATGAGCCCTCGGAGGACGGTCACGGTGGGGCAGCAGACCCTGCCCGGGTTCGATGCCGGCCGTGCGGCGGTGCTGAGCCCCTCGGCGCTGGAGCGCTACCGGCTGTGCCCGCGGCTGTACCGGTTCCTGTACATCGACGGGCAGCGGTCGCGGGGGCGGATGACCGCACCGCAGTCGTTTGGGACCACGGTCCACGCGGCCCTGCGGGAGTTCTTCCGGCTGCCGGTCGCGCGCCGCAGTCTCGACGGCCTGCTCGACCTCTTCAAGCGCTCCTGGGTGCGGGAGGGCTATCGCAATGCGGAGGAGCAGGAGCGCGAGCGGGCACGTGGCGCCGAGGCGCTGCGGGCCTGGTACCAGCGGGCCGACACCAGCGTGGTGCCGCAGGCCACCGAGCTCAGCCTGCAGGCGTCCTGGCGCGGGGTGGTGCTCAAGGGCCGGCTCGACCGGGTCGACGCCGATCGCGGGCCGAGCCGCGGCACCGGCCCCGGCGGCGGTCGCGGTGCCGGACTGGTGGTGATCGACTACAAGACCGGGCGCCGGCCGGTGACCCAGGAGGCGGCTGACGCCGACGAGGCGCTCACCATCTACGCGGCGCTGGTCGAGCGGCGGCTGGAGCGGCCCGTCACCGGATTGGTGCTCGACTTCGTGGTCGCTGGCGAGCAGATCCGCACCGAGCGCCCGCCACAGGTGCTCCGCGAACGCCTCGGCGAGGTCCTCGATGTGGCCGCTACGCTGCGGAAAGACGAGGAGTACACGCCGCGGACGGGCCCCTGGTGCGCCTCCTGCGAGATGCTGGAGCTATGCCCAGAAGGCAAGCGGGAAATCGGCCGTCGTGCTGCCGAGTTGGACTGATCAGCCCGGTCCGTTGTATCAGAGAGTGCGCACGCGTTAACGCCGCGGCTCTTGAGACCGGGCGAAAGCGGTGCAGACCAGGAGAACCAGTGCAGGAACCGACGGCGAGGCTGAAGCACCCGACAGCGCACCTGTTGCTGCCGTGCCGCAGCGACGCGGTGCCGACCGTGCGGGCGCTGCTCGCGCGCGACCTGAAGCGCTGGGCCATCGCCGAGGACGTCGCCGACAGCATCCTGCTCGCGACCAGCGAGGCGGTCGCCAATGCCGTCGTCCACGGCTCCTGGGGCAAGCGGGAAGCGGTGATGGTGATCCGCTGGGCGCTCTCGGATGGATTGCTGTTCACCTTCCAGGTCCAGGACCGGGGCCCTGGCTTCGACAACTCCAGGGCGGCGATATCGCGGCGTGCCCACCCCTCCCAGAACCGCGGCCGCGGGCTCTACATCATGCACGCCCTGATGGACCGCGTGGTGGTGGACTCAAGCCTCACCGGGACCCGCATCCTGCTCGAAAAGCTGCTGGACACCCCCGCGGCAGGCTAGAAGGCCCGTAGGAACAAGGGTCGCCGCCGGGAGTGATAGACGGCGGCGACCGCTAAGCTCGCTGGCACTACTCGTTCTCGGCGCGCGGCGTCTCCATCACGGGCCACATGCGCAGCTCGTCGGCGAGGGCGCGGATCTCTGAGTCCGGGTAGCGCCGGTGCCCGCCGAGGGTGCGGAGGAAGGGGAGCTTGCCTTCCTGGGCCCATCGCGACACAGTTTTCGGCGAGACGTGGAGGAGGCCAGCGACCTCGGAGGTCCTCAGGTAGGTCGGTCGGCTGGTGCGGCTCATGCGCGACACCCCTTCGGTTGTCGTCCGGGTTGGACACGGCTGTTGTCCCACTCGGGACACTACCGGTCTTCGGCAAAACTACTGAATCCGTTGTTCTACCTAGAGATCCCCGAATCAGTCGTAGCGCTCGTTGCGAGCGATCAAGCGATTTCCGCAGCTCAAAGGGCCTGTGGGAGGCGCTGGTGGCAGTTGTGAGCAAGTGGGGGGCATTACCGAGATCTCAGTATGTGGGGACACGTCACGTTCAGTGAGATCAGTGACGAAACCGGCGCTGTGTTGGCGATCGCAGGTGATCGCAAAGAATTTCCGTCTCGCCCGTATCCATCCGGCCGTGAGGGCGCCTGTCCTTATGAAGGTGGCGCCGCGACTCCCTGGGGGGACCTCGCAGCCGAACCGCTGAGCGGTCGGTCGGCAGCGAGCGGGTCGCGGCGTCGCCCTTTCTTCTGTCTGCCATCCTGTCCTGTCTGCGGCGTCTTGTTGCATGCAAGTTTTGCATGTCCGTTGCATGAGGATTTGCGGTGCATGGATTGGTTGCACGGATGCCATGAACACCAGGCGGGGCGGCAGACATTGCGCACCCGCCGTTTCATGCGGATTTGGAAAGTTAGTCGCGGTGCTGTAAGGTTCGCTGCAATCAACACCTCTTCCCGTCACGCGGTCCCCCCATCGCGTACGCACGACCCCGACGTGTCGCTGGCGGATCAGATGATCAGCCGGCGGGCGGAAAGAAGGAGGCGGCGATAGCCAGTTTCACCTTGCGCGCCTCTGCCTGAGCAGAGAGCAGAGCGTCTTAGCGTGCCTGCACGACCCCCGTCGCGTGCCGGAACGATCCCAGTCCTGCCAGCACGACCCCCACGTGTCGCCGACCCCGGTCGGCAACAGGCAGAAGGAGACCGGCAATGGCTCACCCCCAGACATTGCTTGACGATTCCCAGGTCAAGCGGCGCACCATGCTCAAAGCCGGCGGCGTGCTCGCCGGCGCGGCGGCGACCTTCGGCATGCTCGAGGTCCTCGCCGACAAGCCGTTCCGCCTGAAGGCGGGAGCGGCGACGACCCCGCTGCCCGACATCCAGTTCGCCCTCGGCGACTTCATCCCGCCGGCGTTCGTCACCAACGACGGCGCTGGTGATGTCGAGGTGCGTTTCGGGCCGGTGTTCCAGAACATGACCACAGCCCGGCTGACCCGCACCCCGACCCGGCAGGACCAGGCCAACCTCGCCAACGCGCTGAACACGATCGAGCAGGTGTTCGAGTTCTCGCCTTCCGGCGTGTTCACCTGGATCGCCTACGGCATCCCCTACTTCAACCGGCTCCGCTTCGGGACCCGCGGGGGCCAGGCGGCCACCCGCCTCATCCCACGCCTTGCCTCCGATCCCACGCGCTCAGTGCTGGAGGAGATGGTGCCGGCGCCGACCGACTTCGGGCAGCCCGGTATCACCAAGCGGGCGTTCAACGTGCCGGTGCGGATCGAGCGCAACGACCTGGTCATCACCCTGAAGAGCGACAGCACCGCCAACATCCAGAGCGTGCTCGGCTGGCTCTCTGGCAGCAACAACCTCGGCGGCCAGGCGATCCCGTCGCCGCGCCTGCCGATCCAGTTCACCTCGACCCGGGTCATCTTCCAGCAGCCCGGCCTGCCACGGAAGGTCGCCGACCAGAACAACTTCTCGTTCGCGAGCCGGATCAACCCCGACTCGCCGATGTGGTTCGGCTTCTTCGACCAGCAGACCAACGCCGCCTCCGCCCCGGAGACCGTCACCTTCGCGGGGAGTGACGTCGCCCGCCTCACCACCGCCCAGGCCGGCGACTACTTCGACAACGGCTCCATCTTCCCGCTGTCCCACGTGATCCTGGACCTGGCGCAGTTCTACGCCGTGGAAGGCGACGCCGCTAAGGTCGGCGAGGACGACGAGACCTACTCGGAGCGGGTGCAGTACGCCTTCCGCTCCAACCCGATCCCCAACGAGGGAAACGCCGACGACCAGTTCACCGACGGTGGCGGCCCGGCTGCGGTCCCCAACGCGTTCCAGGGTGTCGACGACGCCCTCCACAACGCCCAGGGGCTGAACGACGAGGCGCCGACGCCCCGCCTCGGTCACGAGCAGTGCCTGCAGCGCTCCTCGCGGGCGGCTGACGGCACCCCGGTCCACATCCGCGTCGACGGCACCGGCTTCTCCTCGATGGACGTGCCGGACGGCACCAGCCAGCCGACGCTCGAATTCGCCGGGTTCTTCCAGACCGCGGACTTCTTCAACGTCATGCGCCGCAACACCGCAGCGCTCGACCTGCAGGAGCAGTTCAACGTCAACCCAACCGACAACGGCTTCGAGCGCTTCAGCAGCGCCACCCGCCGGCAGATGTTCCTGACGCCCCCGCGTCGCCACCGGGCATTCCCGCTGCTTGAACTCACCAGCGGCGGCACCGGCGGTGGCGGTGGCGGCGGCGGTGGCGGAGGACGCCGCCGGCGCTAGGCGCCAGCCCAGCCTAAACGGGCGGCGGCATGAATCGGTGTGGGGGGAGGGACGGGCTCCCCCCGCACCGATATTCATATTCAATCCGATTGATGGGTCTGACTGGAGAGAGAAAATAGCCACACCCTCCGCCAATTGAGACTTGACAGCGGAAGGCGTGAGAAGTTCGAATCCCCTGGCGAGGAAATTCGCCAGGGGATTCTTCGTGTCGGGGGGGTAGGGACCTTGACCGAGCCTCGCGAACAGGAAATGCAGTCGGCTCGGGCTGGCAGACGTCAGCCGGCGCCACGCCAGATCGTCCTGCTCTCCAGGGACACCAGCCTGGTGGCGCTGTTCGCCGCCGCGCTCTCATCCCAGGACGAGCTGACGGTGGTGGAATCGGTCGGCGAGCTGGCCGCGGAGCTTTCATCAGATACCGACGCGGTCATGCTGGACCTGCCCGCGGAGATCCGCCGCGAACTCTACGAGCAGGTCCGCGAGCGTTACCGCGGGCGCCTGCTGATGGCGGCCGACCACGAGTCCGAAACGCGGGAGTGGCCAGCCGACCACGCCCGCCGGTTCCTCATCCGCCCCTTCCCGGTGGCGGAGCTGGCCAAGGGCCTGCGGATGCCGATCGCCCCGGTCCCTCTGCCCTCAGCGGAACCAGCTCTAGCCGAGACGGTGGAGACGCCAGCGCCGCCTCCGCCGCCTCCGCCGCCGGAGCTGGTGGCACCGGCGCGGCGGCTCTCCAGCGATGAGCCGCTCTGGGAACGGCCCCCGGCCCTGCCGGCACCGGCACCAGCCGCGACCGCGCTGCTGCCCGACCACGCGAGGCGGGTCCTGCTGCTGGTGGCGGCGGTGGTCGTGCTGGTGCTCGCCGCCGGGGTCGCTGGCGTAGCGGTCGGGCGCTCCAGCGCCAGAGCGGCGCCCGCCGAGACCTTCACCCCGAGCGCGCCGGCGCCGCCAACTCCGGCGACCACCATCGTGAACCGCACGCTAACGCCATCCGCCTGCGACGCTGCGCTCCAAGACGCGGACGCGGCCATCTCCTACCTGATCGGGCACGTCACCGACCAGCGTCTCAGCAAGGCGCTGAACCAGTTCCAGAACGACCGCCGAGCCTGCCGTCAAGTCAAGTAGACAACCCAACCAACGGGGGGGAACACATGCCATCGATCCGCTCATCGCTCCGCCGTCCCACCACCCTGCTCGCCGCCGCGCTGCTCAGCGCCATGGCCCTCGCCGGCCCCGCCGCTGGTCAGGCGCTCGCGGCGGCGCCCAAGGACCTGCAAGTGAGCAGCGCGACCTGTGGCGGCGTCAGCGTCGTCGTCCAGGGGATGCCCTCCAGCCAGCAGCTGTTCCTGCTGGTCAGGAACGTCGCCGATGGCAAGACCCTGAAGGGCCCGGCGCCGGTCCAGTCCGACGCGGGCGGCTCGGTGCAGTCGCGCCTGGCGGTCGACCTGAGCGCGGTGCGGACGGTGGACGTGAGCATCTGGACCAAGAAGGGCGAGACCCTGACCATGGCGGCCAGGGACACCGCCGTGACGCGCTGTGGCCCCCTGCCGATGACGGGCGCCGCGAGCAGCCGTGACGCGCTGCTCGCGGTCGCGCTCCTCGTCATCGGTGCCCTGCTGGTGTGGCGCACCCGCGCCCGCAGGACCACCCGGTAGGGGTAGGGGACCGGCGGAGGTTTAGGCCAGAGCCTCCTTGAGGACGTCGCCGATCTCGGCGGCGAGGTGGAAGTGCACCTGCTCGCGGACCGACTCCGGCACGTCCTCGAGGTCGCCAGCGTTGCGCTCCGGCAGGATGACCTCCTTGAGGCCGGCGCGGTGGGCGGCCAGCACCTTCTGCTTGACGCCGCCGATCGGCAGGACCCGGCCCTGCAGGGTGACCTCGCCGGTCATGGCCACCTCGGCGCGGACCGGCCGGCCGCTGAGCAGGCTCACCAGCGCGGTGGTCATGGCAGTCCCGGCGCTGGGGCCGTCCTTGGGCACCGCACCCGCCGGGACGTGCAGGTGGACCCGCCGCTTGGCGATCGCCTCCGGGTCGAGGCCGAGCTCGGCCGCGTGGGCGCGGACATAGGAGAGGGCGATCGTCGCCGACTCCTTCATCACGTCGCCGAGCTGCCCGGTCAGGGTCAGCCCAGGCTCGCCGTCCATGGCGCTCGCCTCGATGAACAGCACGTCGCCGCCAACCCCGGTGACCGCCAGACCGGTGGCCACGCCGGGCACCGCCGTGCGGTCGGCCGCCTCGAAGAAGAACCGCTGGCGGCCGAGGTAACCAGGCACCTCGGCGTCATCGACGACCACACGACCGCTCTTGTCACCTGCCGCGATCTGGGTCGCCACCTTGCGCAGCAGCTTGCCGATCTCGCGTTCCAGGTTGCGGACGCCGGCCTCGCGCGTGTAGTCGCCGACCACACGGCGCAGGGCCGCCTCGGTCACGATCACCTCGTCGCGGCCGAGGCCGGCCTGGTCGAGCTGGCGGCCGAGCAGGTGGTCGCGGGCGATCGCCAGCTTCTCCTCCTCGGTGTAGCCGTCCAGGCGCACGACCTCCATGCGGTCCAGCAGCGGGCCGGGGATGGTCTCGGCGACGTTGGCGGTGGCGATGAACAGCACGTCCGACAGGTCCAGCTCAACTTCCAGGTAGTGGTCGCGGAAGGAGTGGTTCTGCGCCGGGTCCAGGACCTCCAGCAGGGCTGAGGAGGGGTCGCCGCGCCAGTCGGCGCCGACCTTGTCGACCTCGTCCAGCAGGAACACCGGGTTCATGGTCCCGGCCTCCTTGACGGCGCGGGCGATGCGGCCGGGCTGCGCGCCCACGTAGGTACGCCGGTGCCCGCGGATCTCGGCCTCGTCGCGGATGCCGCCGAGGGCGACCCGCACGAACTTGCGGCCCATGGCGCGGGCGACCGATTCGCCGAGGGAGGTCTTGCCGACCCCGGGCGGACCGACCAGTGCCAGGATCGCGCCGGTGCCGCGGCCGGTCGGCTGGGTCAGGCCGCGCTCGCGGCGGAGCTTCCGCACCGCGAGGTACTCGAGGATTCGCTCCTTGACGTCGTCCAGGCCGGTGTGGTCGGCGTCCAGGATCTCCCTGGCCACAGCGATCTCCAGGTTGTCCTCGGACTTGTGGCCCCAGGGCAGCTCGGTCATGGTGTCCAGCCAGGTGCGGATCCAGCCGTGCTCGGGGTTCTGCTCGCTGGTCCGCTCCAGCCGGGAGATCTCACGCTCGATCGCCTGCCTGACGTTCTCCGGCAGGCCCGGGCCGAACTCCTCCAGGCGCTTGCGGTAGGCGGCGACCACGCCCTCGCCGTCCTCCTCCTCGCCCAGCTCCTTGCGGATCGCGGCGAGCTGCTGGCGCAGGATGTACTCGCGCTGGGTCTTCTCCATGCCCTCGGAGACGTCCTTGCGGATCTGGTCCTTGACGGTCACCTCGGCGAGGGTGTCGCGCGCCCAGGCGAGCACCTTCTCCAGACGCTGCTCGACGTCGATGGTCTCCAACACCTCGACCTTGCGCTCGAAGGACAGGTCGGGGGAGTAGACAGCCATGTCGGCGGTCTGGCCGGGGTCGGTGATCCCGCGCAGCATCTCGGCGACCTGCTGGGCGCCGCGCGCCTCCAGGATGTTCTCGACCACCGCGCGGTACTCGCGTGCCAGCTCCAGGGCACGCGGGGTCGCGTCGGGCTCGTCGAGGCGCTCGACCTCGACCCAGGTGGCGGTGCCGGTGCCGGCCACGCCGGCGCCGATGCGCGCCCGCGAAAGGCCGCGCACCACCACGGCGAGCTGGCCGTTGGGCAGCTCACCCGCGTTCTCGATGGTGGCGATAGTGCCGACGCGGGCGTAGCGGCCGTCGATCTTCGGCACCAGCAGCAGGTGGCCGCTGGCCTCGCGGGCGGAAGTGGCCGCCTCACGCGACTCGGGCGTTTCCAGGGTGGCGGTGACGACCATGCCGGGGAGCACGACCCCGCTGGTCAGCGGCAGCAACGGAAGGGTCTCGACAGAAAGCTCTGGCATTCAGGTCTCCAAGTCGTCAAACAACGGGGTGCGGCGGCGGGATGCAACTGTGCAACGCCCGTTCCAACACCGCACCCCGCTCCGGTATTTCCATTGCCCCTAGAAAGTTGACGGCCTTGGACTATCGAGGTATGAACCTCAGCTGACCGTGACCGTCTGGGTCATCTGGGCCGGATGGTACTTGCAGTAGAACTGGTACGTTCCGGGCCCAGGAGCGGTGAAGTTGAGCTTCGTGGTCTGGTTCTTGTCGACGTCCTTGTTGGCCTTCGCCGCCTTGAAGGTGAAGTTGTGCTTGGTGCCGTCCCTGTTGGCCACCGACAGCGTGTACCTGGTCTTGGCCTTGAGTTGCAGGTTGGTGGTGTTCCACTTGAGCCCCTGCGCCTGGAGGGCGATCTTCTCGCCACCCCTGGAGCATCCGCTCACCAGCAAGATCACGGCCGTCAGGCCAAGCACCAGCACCAAGCCGCGGACCGGACGCGCGTGCGTCATGGCTCCCCTCCCCGAACCCCCGGGGCCGCTCGGTTGGCGCGGCCACTCGGGAGGGAAACCCGCTTGTGTTGCCTACGATTCCCCGCGCGCGTGGTCCCCGAGGAGGTGGTTGGAGACCGCCATGAGCGTTTGCTGGTTCACCTCACCGATGGCGCAGTAGACAACCCCGTTCTCCAACCACCAGACGCTCGCGGACTGACCCCAGCTGGCGGTCTGGACCTCCTGGTCGGTGCCGTACCTGCGGGGCAGCTTGCCCTTCCAGCGCATCAGCGTGACCCGCTTGCCCGCTTGGTCGCGGTACTCGCTGATGGCCATGAGGTGGCTGTCGATCCTGCGCGCGCCCGTGCCGACTGCCTGCAGGCCGAGGGACCGCAGGTCAGGGTTGCTGGCGGCGGAGCCGAAGGTGGCGGGGAGGCGGTGGGTGTCGCCGCCGGCGAGCGAGGTCCCCGAGCGGTAGGCCGTCCAGGCGGCGGTCAGGGTGCTGTCGGGGTTGGGGGTGGGCAGGGCCAGCAGCAGCACGGCGGTCACCACGGCCGCCGACGCGGCGGCCAGGCCCAGCGCGCCCCAGTGGCGGGCGCGGCTCTCCAGCCGCGGCCTCCGCCACTTCCGGCCCCACCGCAGCTGCAGGCTGGATCTCCAGCCCCGCTGCCGGTTCCTGTTTCTGGCGTCGCTGGCGGCCTCGGCCCGCAGCGCAGCCACCACGGTGTCGTGCAGCTCCGGCGGCGTCGGCACGACCGAAGTGCGCAGCAGGCCGGTGAGCTGCCGGTCGCGCAGCGCGCTGGAGGCGCAGGGGCTGCAGCGGGCCACGTGCTCCCGCGCTGTCGCCGCCTCCGCCCCCTTCAGCTCGCCGAGGCCGAAGGCGGTCAGGTGCGCCTGGAACTCCTCACAGGTCATCGGCTTGCACCCTTCCCAGTTCCGGCAGCAGCAGCGTTTCCAGGCGGCGCCTGGCGCGGTGCAGGCGGGACAGGATTGTGCCTCTGGGCACGCCCATCACCTCGGCGGCCTCGGCACAGGACAGCCCGTGGATGTCGACCAGGGTGACCGCGGTGCGGAACTCGTTGGGCAGCCGCGTGAGGGCGCGGCGCACGCTCTCCCTGTCCAACTCACGCACGGCCTGCTCCTCGGGGCCAGGCTCGGTGCTGACCGGTTCGATGATCGTCTCGCCGTCGCCGTCCTCGAGCCACACTGTCGGCAGCCGCCGCGCCTTGCGGTACTCGGTGCAGAACACGTTGTACTGGATGCGCAGCAGCCATGCCTTGCAGTTGGTGCCAGCCTGGAAGGAGTTGAACGAGCGCAAGGCCCGCAGGAGCGTCTCCTGCGTCAGGTCCTGGGCGGCGCTCCGGTCTCCGGTCAGGCGCAGGGCAGCGTCAAAGAGGGTGCCCATGTGCGGGACCGCGGTCGCCTCGAATCGCTCCAGCTCCAACAGCGCTGGATTCTCCTCTCGCCGGCGTCGGCTCGGCACGGACGGGGCGCCGCTTCCTTGTCTCTCCTAGGAACTCCTGCGGGCCCTGGCCGATTCCTGAACCTGCTGATTCCGGCTCCGGAAGAGACTAGCCCGTGGCAGCTTGCGACGGGGCTGGGGACGGCTGCACGTGCTCGGTGTGTGGTTCGTTCAGCTTCAGCCGCCGCCGTCGGCGGCGCGAACGGCGCTGGCCAGTGGCACCGGCACCGACGGGCTTGACGGCCTGCGCCGCCTTTTCGGCCGTCTTGCCCGCCTTGGTCATCTTGGCTGAGGCTGAGGCCGGGGCGGCGGCTGCGCGCATGGCGCTGGCGGCCTCGACGGTCGGCAGGTCGAACAGCTCCACCAGCAGCTCGCTGGTCGAGTAGACCTCTTGGACGGGCTCCTCGGTGAGGCCGAGGCGTTCGCGGATCAGTGTGGCGGTGTCGGCCTCGTTCCAGGCGACGAAGGTGATCGCTACCCCGGCGGCGCCGGCCCGGCCGGTGCGGCCGATGCGGTGCACGTAGGCGCGCTCGTCCTCGGGCGTGTCGTAGTTGACCACGTGCGACAGGCCGGCGATGTCCAGCCCGCGGGCGGCGACGTCGGTGCAGACCAGCACGTCCAGCTTGCCTTTGCGGAACTTCTGCATGACCTGCTCGCGGATCGCCTGGGGCAGGTCGCCGTGGAGGGCACCCGCGCGGTAGCCGCGCTCCTTGAGGCCCTGGATGGTCCGCTCCACCCCGCGCTTGGTGCGGCGAAACACCGCCACCCGGTCCCGATGCGGCGCGTCGAGCAGGCGGCACAGCACCTCGAAGCGGTTCAGCGGGTGGACCTTGAAGAAGTACTGCCTGGTTGCCGGGACGGTGGCCAGGTCGCCAGGCTCGGCATGCACGAAGGTCGGCTGCTTGGCGTAGCGCCGCGCCAGCGCCACCACCTCTTTGGGCATCGTGGCCGAGAACAGCATTGTCTGCCGGTGCTGCGGGGTCGCCTCGATGATCGTCTCGACATCCGGCAGGAAGCCGAGATCGAGCATCTCATCGGCCTCGTCCAGCACCAGGATGCGCACACTTTTCAGGGAGAGGCTGCCCTGGCGCAGGTGGTCGAGCAGGCGCCCGGGGGTCCCCACCACCACCTGGGCGCCCTCGTTGAGCGCCACGATCTGGGGGCCGAGCGGGCGGCCGCCCACGATCGCCGTGACCCGTACGCCGACGTCCCGGCTGGCGTTCTCGACGTCGCTCGCGACCTGCAGGCAGAGTTCCCTGGTGGGGACCACGACCAGCGCCTGGACCTCCGGCTCGCCGAGTTCCACTTCCTGCACGATCGGGATGCCGAAGGCGAGGGTTTTGCCGGTACCGGTGCGGGCCTGGCCGATGAGATCGACGCCGCTCAGCGCCAGCGGCAGGCAGAGGGTCTGGATGGGGAAGGGATGTTCGATGCCGATCCGGGCCAGCGCCGTCAAGGTCGCCGGGGTCGCGCCGAGGTCGGCGAAACTGTGCTCACGGATCGGGGTGCTCGATGAAGTCAGACTGGTCCTCCAAAATTGTGGACGTCCGGGGTGAACGTTCCGAAAAGGGCGGAGCTTCGATGCTGCTCCGACAATGAGTGTAGTCCAGCTTGGCCAGACCATTGGCCAGACCCTTATCGACCGCCCTGGCCGTGGCCTTAGCGGGAGGGCGTCGTGCGGTAATCTTCAGCACAGTCATCGCCGTCCAGGAGGTTACCCGTGGCCAGTCCGGCCGACGTCTACCAGGCGCTCCGTGAAGCTCATGGGAAAGCGGACGCGGAGAGCGCCGCCACGCTGTACGCACCCGACGCGGAATATTACGAGCCGGACAGCGAGGTCCATCGCGGCCGCGACGAGATCCGCACCTTCCTGGCCGCCTATTTCGCCCGCCGCGGGCCGGTCGACATCAGCATCAAGCGCGAGGTGGTCGCCGACTCCTCGGTGCTGGCGGAATGGACCAGCTCCTATACCGAGGCGGGCCGGCGCTGGGCGGGGACGCCAGGCGTGTCGGTCATCGAGATCGGCGACGACGGCATCACCTACCACCGCGACTACCAGTAGCCAGTCGCCCCGCCGTCCAGCCGTCGGCCGAGCATGCAGGCGAGCAACGCGATGCCGTCCATGGGAGGCCGGCGGAGCCGCCTACAGGGAGGCGAAGCCGACCCGCTTGCCACGGTTGTCCTCGCCGATCTCGATGTAGGCGAGCTTGTCGGTCGGCACACCGACGCGGCGGCCCTTGGCGTCCACCAGCCAGAGCATGCGCGCGTCCCCGGTGATGACCTGATCCACCGCGCGGACCACCGCGTCGGACGAGTCGTCGATTTCCACCACCAGCTCCTTGGGGCTGTAGGTGACGCCCAGCTTGACCTCCATGCTGTTGCTTCCTCCTGTCGGGGCGCCGCCCGGGGCGGCGGTGGTTCGCTGCGTTCATTGGCATTCAGGCCGAGGTTGCGGATCGCCGTTGCGGGCGCGAGCGTAGCACCGCTGTGGGCAAAGGGAACCGGACGGGCGGGCCCGGTGTATCAGAGCCGGACGACGACGTCACTGGGGGTGTGAGGCGATGTACCGCCGTGCTCTGGTTCTGGTACTGATCGGGGGTTTGGCGCTGCTGGCTGCCGGCTGCGGCAGCGCCCCGGCTGTGAAGGGAGGCAATCCAGCCCCGGGCCAGGCTCCCGTCTACGCGGTGGACGCGGCCGCTGGCCAGATCGCGCTGCTCGGCGCCGGTGGGCAGGTGACCCGGACGCTGCCGCTCGGCACGCCCAGCCGCAACTGGGACACGCTGTACGTCGCCACGCCGGGGGCGACCAGCACCCGGGTGGTGGCGCTCGCGCCCGCAAGCGGCACGGTGCTGCGCGCCACCACGGTCGCGGGGCGCTGGACCCTGCCCGCGATCGGGCTCGCCAGGGTCCCGGACGGCCTCTCCGATGACGGCTCCACGCTGGTGCTGCAGCAGCTCGGCGGGACCCACGCCGCCAGCCGCTTCGCGGTGTTGAACAGCACCCTGCGCACCCCGGCGCGGGTGCTGTCGCTGCATGGCTGGTTCGAGTACGACGCGGTCTCGCCGGAGGGCGCCACCCTGTACCTGATCGAGCATCTCGCCAGCAACGACCTGACCCGCTACCGGGTGCGCTCCTACGACGTGTCGGCCCAGCAGCTCAACGAGGGGATCATCGTCGACAAGCGCGAGCTGGACGAGGCCTCGATGCAGGGCCTGCCAAACACCCGGGTCAGCGACGGCACCTGGGCCTACACCCTGTACCGCAGCGCCAAGGGCCCCTTCATCCATGCACTGAACCTCGAGCAGGGATTCGCGGTCTGCATCGACCTGCCGGCCGGCGCTCGTTCCGCCGACCGCACCGCGCGGCTCTGGTCGCTTGCCTACGACGAGCGTGGCAGCAGCCTGTATGCGGTCAACACCGCCCTGGGGATGGTGGTCAGGGTGCGGGTGGACGAGGCCAACCCCTTCGACTACAAGGTCACGACGGGGACCTTCGCGCCCGCACCGGCGGCAGCTGGGATCGCGACCGAGGCTGGAGTCGGCAGCGTCACCCTCACCAGCGACGGCTCGCTGCTGCTCGCTGGGGGAGCCGGCGGGCTCAGCGCCATCCGCACCGCCGACCTGACCCTGGCAGGCCACTACCTGAGCAGCTGGACCTTTGACGGGCTCGCCGCCAGCCCTGACGGCAGCCGTCTGTACGGCCTCAGCCGCTCCAAGGCCGCGATCGTCAGCATCGACCCCCGCAGCGGCGCGACCCTCGGGCAGCGCACCGTTCCCGGAGCGACCCAACTCCTGCGGGCCGCCGGCTGAGCCCTGGAGAGTGCGGCAGCGGCCGGTTGATCGTGGTCGGGGCGGGACGGTGGTGGCGGTCGCGGTCGCGCTGCTGGTGGGCGCGGCGGCCGGGGTGTTGCTGGTGCGGCGGGGTGGCGGCATCGGGGCGGGGGCGCTGGAGCGGCGGCTTGAGGGGATGTCGCAGGACCTGGACCGGCGCCTGGCAGGGCTTGACCAGCGGCTGTGGCTCGGGCTGGACACGGTGCAGACCGCGCAGGCACAGGCGGCGGAGTCCGCCGCCGACGTGCGCGAGCGGGTGGCGGTGGTCGGCGGGGTCGCACAGCGGGTCCTCGAGCACGCCCGCGATCTGGCCAAACTGGAGGAGCTGTTACGCCCGCCCCAGGCCCGCGGCGCCTTCGGCGAGGTCCTGCTGGAGCAGTTGCTCGCCCAGGGCCTCCCGGGCGCCTCCTACCGGACCCAGTACCAGTTCCGCTCAGGAGCCAGGGTGGACGCCGTGCTGCAGCTCGGCGACACCCTGGTCCCGGTCGACTCGAAGTTCCCGCTGGACTCCTTCGCGCGGCTGGCGACCTGCGCCGACGGCGACGACGCCCGGACGCTGCACCGCCGCGCGTTCATGCGGGACGCGCGCCGCCACGTCGACGCGATCGCCGAGAAGTACATTCGCCCTGACGAGGGCACCCTTGACTTCGCCCTGTGCTACCTCCCCTCCGAAGCGGTCTACCACGAGTTCCTGCGCGAGGACCCGCCGGGGGAGTCGCCCTTTCGCTACGCCGTCAACTGCCGGGTCTTCCCGGTGTCGCCCGGCAGCCTCTACGCCTACCTGCTGTCCATCGGGGTGGGCCTGCGCGGCCTGCGGGTGGAGGCGAACGCCCGCCGGGTGGTCGACGCGCTGGCCGCCCTCCAGGGCGACCTCGGCCGCTTCGCGGACGACTTCGAGGTGGTCGGCAAGCACCTCAACAACGCCAGGACCCGCTGGGAGGAGGCGGCCCGCCGCCTTGACCGCTTCTCCGGCCGCCTGACCGAGGTCACCGACCGAGCCGACGACCTGGAAACGCCAGCACCCGTGGCCGCACCGGCAGAGGCGCAGCCTGCTCCTGCTCCTGCCCCGGCCCCGGCACATCCCGCAGCCGCAGCCGCGTTCGAGGCCGCATTCGACACGGGGGGCTTCGAGTTCGACCAGGGCGTTACGGGAATCGGGTGAACCAGGCGAGCGACAGCGCCGCCCCCGCCACTAGGAGCACCAGGCCGACGGCACCGGCCACCACCGTGACCTCTTGGTGCTGTTTGATGAAGCCGATCCTGGAGCCGAGGTCGTGGTAGATGCCCTTCAGGTCTTTGCTGGAGGGGGCGGTGAAGAAGCGGCCGCCGGTCGCCTCGGCGACGCGGCGCAGGGTGAACTTGTCCGGCGGGACCGGGATGCGCCGCAACTGCCCGCTCTCGTCGGGGACGTCGACCATGCCGGTGTCGGTGCCGAGCGCGATGGTGAAGACCGGGACGTTGAGCCCCTTGGCGTCGTTGGCCGCGTCGAGCGGCTGCGTCTTGCCCTGGGTGTTGGAGCCGTCCGACAGCAGCAGGATCACCAGCGGCGGCTCCTTCGCCGGGTTGACCGTGCTCGGCGGCGTCTGGCCCTGGCCCCCGTTGCTGCCCGGCGTGGTGGTCGTGGGTGCAGGTGGGCGTTTGACCTCCAGGGCGCGCTCGATGGCGTCGCCCATGGCGGTCGGACCCTCGGCGTGCAGCGAGTTGATCGCGTCCTCGACCGCCTGCCGGTCGGTGGAGGGGCGGGCGATGGTCTGGGCGGTGCCGGAGAACGACACCACCCCGACGCGGAACTTGGCGGGCAGCTCGTTGAGGAACACGGTGGCGGCCTGCTCGGCCGCGAGCAGCCTGGTCGGCTGCACATCGGTTGCGTTCATGGACCCGGACACGTCCATCACCAGCATGACGGTAGCCTGCTCCTTGGGGACCAGGGTGACTGCCTGCGGCCGCGCCAGCCCGAGCAGCAGCGCGGTAAGCGACAGCAGGTAGAGCGCGGGCGGCAGATGCCGGCGCCAGCCGGGTGAGCGGGTCACCACGTTGGCGAGCAGGTCAAGATTGGTGAACCGGACCGCGTAGCTGCTGCGGCGCCGCTGGCTGAGCAGGTAGGCGGCCAGCGCCGCCGGTACCAACAGCAACGCCCACAGGAACTCGGGCCACTGCACGCTGAGATTGCTCAACTGCCAATCCTCCATGGAGCTGGGGCCGACGACCCGGGGCCATGGCGGCCAGACCTGCCCGCTGCTTGCGGCGTTACCTGTCGATGGCGCAGGAAACCCGCGAAGGGCTGCAACCAGTCGCCCGCCGTCCACAGTACGACGTGGTCGGCTCCCGCGAGGCGCAGCTCGCGTTCCAGGTCGCTCCGTTCATTGGCGGCGGCGGCCGCGAACCGTTCCCTGAGGCCCCGCCTGTGCGTGTCGACCCGCAGCGTGCGCCCGGTCTCGGGATCGACCAGCAACAGCTCGCCGACGTCGGGAAGTTCCTGCTCGCGCTGGTCACGGATCTCCACCGCGACCACATCGTGGCGGCCGGCCAGCGACAGCAGCGCCGGCTTCCAGTCACGCGGCCCCCGGAAGTCCGACACCACGAAGATGAGCGCGCGGCTGTGCGCCAGCCGCCCGGTCCGCGCCAGCGCCGCACTGATGGAGGCCCCGCTGGATCCATCCAGCGCCGGCTCCGCCCGCAGCGACGCCAGCAGGCCGAGCAGCCCGAGCCGCCCCTGCCGTGGCGGGAGCGAACGGGCCTCCTCGTTGCCGAAGCTGACCACCCCGAGGCGGTTGCCCCGGCGGGTGGCGATGTGCCCGACAGCCAGCGCGACCCCTTCGGCGACGTCGTACTTGCGCCGCTCGGCGGTGCCGAAGCTCATCGACGGGGAGGCGTCCAGCAGCAGCCAGCTCACCAGCGCACGTTCGGCCACCTGGTCGCGGACGTGCGGCTCGCGGGTCCGCGCGGTCACGTTCCAGTCCATCCGCCGCACGTCGTCGCCGGGCTGGTAGGGCCTTAGCTGCGCAAGCTCCGTGCCGATCCCCAGCGAGCTGGAGCGGTACTCCCCGGACAGCAGCGCCTCGACCCGCCGCCGCACCACCACGTCCAGGGCCCGCAGCAACGCCCCCGGCGTCGGCCCCGGCCCCGGCCGGTCAGGAGTCCGCTCCGGCAGCCGGGTCGCGTTGAGGGAACCACTGGTCATGCGGTCGACTCGCGCAGGTCGATGCGTGGCGCCGCGATGGCCGAAAGCACGGCGGTGAGCAGCGCGTCCGGGGTGACCTCCTCGGCGAGTGCCTGGTAGGTGAGGACCAGGCGGTGGCGCAGCACGTCCTTGGCCACCTCCTGCACGTCCTGCGGCAGCGCGTAGCTGCGGCCCCGCAGCAGGGCGAGCGCGCGGGCGGCATGCACCAGGTAGATGCTGCCCCGCGGGCTCGCCCCGTAGGCGATGTAGGGGCCGATCTCGCCCACGCCGTACTGCTCGGGATGGCGCGTGGCCATGCACAGTGCCACCGCGTACTCCGCCACCAGCCGGTCGACGTAGATTCGTTGGGTGGCCCGCTGGTACTCGTGGAGCTGCTCCAGGGTGAGCGCGCGCTGCACCGCCGCCGGCTCGGCCAGCGAGCGGTGCACCACCATCAGCTCCTCGCTGAAGTTCGGGTAGTCGACCAGCACCTTCATCATGAAGCGGTCGACCTGGGCTTCCGGCAGCGGGTAGGTGCCCTCGGACTCGATCGGGTTCTGGGTGGCGAGGACCAGGAACGGGTCGCCCACCGGGTAGGTGGTCTTGCCGATGGTGACCTGGTGTTCCTGCATCACCTCGAGCAGGGCCGACTGCACCTTGGCCGGCGCGCGGTTGATCTCGTCGGCGAGCAGGAAGTTGCAGAAGACCGGCCCCAGCTCGGTGTCGAACTCGCCACTGTCAGGCCGGTAGATGCGAGTGCCGACCAGGTCGGAGGGGACCAGGTCAGGGGTGAACTGGACGCGGTGGAAGGTGCCGCCGAGCACCTTGGCGACAGTGGAGATCGTCAGCGTCTTGGCCAGGCCGGGAACGCCCTCCAGCAGCAGGTGCCCCCCGGCGAGCAGGGCGATGAACACCCGCTCCAGCATGCCTTCCTGACCGACGATGACGCGCTTGATCTCGAAGAGCGCGGTTTCGAGCTGCGTGTGAGCCGCGGTCTCGCTGCTGCCAACCGCGGCCAGCCGAGGCTGGTCCTGGTCCTGGGTCACCGGATCTGGCTCCTTGCGGCGCGGCCGGTGCCCGAAGGCCGGCCTGCTCGGGGTTGGATCGGAGTACGTCTCGACAGCCGCCCACTGGACAGCTTTCACGATAACTCATGATGCTGAAAACTGGTCGCCAGTGTCGACGATAGCGAATTCCATCGTGCTTGAGCTGTACCCGGATGTCGAGTGCGGTGAACACATCGCGTGGTGTCTCACCACCACCCTTCCTTCCCTCCGTGCCGAGCTCATCGTGCCGCGATACTCGCCAGAGCCCTGCTCCGAGCGGCATGCTTGGATTCGAACATGGGTTCGAGTATTGTTGACAGTGTGAAACTCACAGTCCAAATCCGGCTGCTCCCCGATGCCACTGCGCAGTTGGCGCTCGGTCAAACCTTGAAGCTCGCCAACCAGGCAGCCAACCTGGTCTCCGATGTCGCATGGCAGCGGCGTGTCTTCCGTGCGTACAGCCTTCAGAAGCTCACCTACAGCCAAGTCCGCTCCCTCGGCTTATCCGCCCAGTCAGCCGTGCGCGTCATCAAGAAGGTCGCCGACGCCTACACCCCCAACCGTCGCACGAAGCGGAGGTTTCGCAGCGACGCGGCCCAGCCCTATGACGATCGCTGCCTGTCGTGGCAGCCCGACCAGGGCACCGTCAGCATCTGGACCATCGCCGGCCGGTTCAAGGGCATGCCGTTTGTGGCCGGGGACTACCAGCGCAAGCTGCTCGCCTACCGCAAGGGGGAGTCCGATCTCCTCTGCCGGGACGGCAGATGGTACCTGTTTGCCACCTGCGAGGTTCCTGAGCCGACTCCGATCACCCCAGCGGGCTTCCTTGGGGTGGACCTTGGCATCGTCAACATCGCCTCTACCTCCGACGGTGACCGCCACGCCGGCAAGCACCTCAACCGGGTCCGGCACCGCAACCAGCGGCTGCGCGGCAAGCTCCAGAAGAAAGGCACCAAGTCGGCCAAGCGGCTGCTTAAGCGGCGGCGCCGCAAGGAGGCGCGGTTTGCCGCCGACACCAACCACGTTATTTCCAAACGCATCGTGGCCGAGGCTGAACGCACCGGCCGTGGCATCGCCCTGGAAGACTTGCAGGGGATCCGCGGCCGGGTCCGGCTCCGCAAGCCCCAGCGGGCCACGCTGCACTCCTGGGCGTTCCATCAGTTCGGCCGGTTCATCGGCTACAAGGCGAGACGGGCCGGGGTGGTGGTGGTCTTGGTGGACCCGTCCTACACCTCGCAGGCGTGCTCGGCCTGCGGGCACGTGGACCGGGCGAACCGCCAGGGTCAGGCTGACTTTTCTTGCCGGTCGTGTGGCTTCGCTGGGCACGCCGACTGGAACGCAGCCCGCAATATCGCTGAGCGCGGTGGCGCGGGCTGGGCTGCGTCAACCAGCCGCACGCGGACGGGCGCGCTGTCGCCTGAGCTGCAAGCCCGGCCTCGGCCGACGGTTGACGATAGCGCGAGGCAGACGATTGGGCACGGTCACTGACGGTGCACTCGCGCTGATTGCGATCGTTTCGGGGAAAAAGGACGAACTGCAGCCTGTCTGGGAGGTTCCCGCTCTGGCAGGTCCCCAACCAAGAAAACCCAGAGGCCCCAAGGCCGGAGCGTGGCCCCGGCCTTGTCCCACCATCTGGGCCTCCGGCTTCTCGCCGGGACGGATTCGGGCTGGCCTCCCCCGGCCCCGCCCCTGCATCCGCTTAGCCTGTGTTTTCTACCTGGCGAGGCTGAGAAGAGACTGAGAATGCCTTAGGACGCTCCTAAGAATGCGACAGCGCGTCCTGCTTGCTCTGGCGCTCGCCTTGGCGCTCCCGGCGGCCGCGCCGGCCTCGGGACGGAGCGCTGGTCGGCAGGTCGAGCGTGAACGTGGAGCCCTGCCCCAGGCTCGACTCCACGGTGGCCGTGCCGCCATGCAGCTCGGCGACCCAGCGCGTGATGGCCAGCCCCAGCCCAGACCCGGCGGTGCCGCGCACGCTGGGGGCGCGCCAGAAGCGGTCGAACACGTGGGCGAGGTGGGCTTCGCTGATGCCGATGCCGCTGTCGGCCACCCGCAGCGCGGCGTGGCTGTCGCGCACCTCCAGCTCCAGGTCGATGGCGCCCTCCGGGGTGTACTTGAGCGCGTTATCGACCAGGTTCCACAGCGCCCGCCGCAGGTCGTCGCGGTCGCCGGCAACCCACGCCTCCGGCAGCGGGCCGAGCCGCACCTCTACCTCGCTGGTGGCGTGGCGGAGGGCGTCGCGGTGCACGTCGGCGACCAGGTGGTCAAACCGGAAGCTGCGCCGCTTGCTGCCGGCGCTGGTGGTCGCCTCCAGGCGGGCCAGCGCCAGCAGGTCGCCCACCAGCGCCTCCATCCGCCGCATCTCGACCAGCACGTCATGGAGGGCGGCGCTGCGGTCTTCGGGACGCGCGCCGGGAACCCGGCTCAGGAACTCCACGTTGGTGCGGATCGCGGTGATCGGCGTGCGCAGCTCGTGCGACGCGTCGGCGACGAAGCGCCGCTGCGCGTCGAGCATGGCCACCAGGTCGACGTGGGCCTGCTCCAGCTCGGTGAGCATCTGGTTGAACGACAGCGACAGGCGGCCAAGCTCGTCGTGCGGGTTGGCGGGGTTGCCCTCGACCGGCATGCGGCGGGTGAAGTCCCGCTGGTCGCCGATCTGCTGGGCGGCGGAACGCATCCGCGCCAGCGGCCGCAGCAGCGCTGCGGCCAGGCCCGAGCCGAGCAGCGCCGCGATCAGCAGCACCGCCAGGCCCCCGCCGAACAGGATCGTCCGCAGCACCCGCAGCGACGCCTCCACGTTGTCGAGCGGCAGCGCGACCACCACTCTGCCGGTGATCTTGTTGGGCGGCGACTGCTCGCTCTCCTGGCGGTGTTGCTGTGCGGACCGCAGGTCGTAGGCGACGAAGTCCTCGGCGTAGGCCGCCAGCGGCCGGTTGAGCGGGCTGGTCAGGCGCGCCGGGATAACCGTGAGCCGGTTCGGCGGGATGATCGGGAGGTTGGTGTCGACGGCCAGGGACAGGAACCGGGTCTTGGCGACGACCTGGAGCTGACTGTTCGCCTTGCTGCTCTTGCCGCCTGGCTGGGTGCTTGGCTCCAGGACCTCGGCGAAGACAGCCGGGTTGGTCTGCTGGTCCTGAGTGCCGAGCTTGTTGTTGCCGACGACGTCGTTCACGCTCGCGGCGGTCTGGTAGTTGCTGAGGCTCAGCGCATAGACGTTGCTCTGGTTCTGCACCGAGGCGAACAGTTCGTTGTGGAGCTTGCGGTCCACATAGGCGTAGACCCCGAACCCGAACGCACTCATCGTCAGGGTCAGCAGCGTCAGGTAGGCCAGGATGAGCCGGACCCGGAAACTCAGGGCCTGGAGGCTCAGGACCCGGAAACTCCTGGCCCGGAAACTCCTGGCCCGGAGGTTCATTTGGCACTATCCGGGTCGTCGCGCAGCACGTAGCCGACGCCGCGGACGGTGTGGATTACCCGCGGCTCGCCGTCGGCTTCGAGCTTGCGGCGCAGGTAGCCGACGTAGACCTCGAGCACGTTGGAGTCGCGGCCGAAGTCGTAGTCCCAGACCCGCTCCAGGATCGTCGAGCGGGTCAGCACCTGGCGCGGGTGCTCCAGGAACAGCGCCAGCAGGTCGAACTCCTGCCTGGTGAGCGAGATGGTGCGCTCGCCGCGCCAGACCTCGTGGGTGGAGCGGTCCATGCGCAGGTCGCCGAAGCGCAGCTCGGTCGCGCCCGCGGCGCTGCGTCCCCGCCGCAGCAGCGCCTTGACCCGGACCAGCAGCTCCTCGAAGGCGAACGGTTTGCCGAGGTAGTCGTCGGCGCCCGCCTCGAAGCCGGCGACCCGCTCGGGCACCTCGGCCCGCGCGGTCAGCATCAGCACTGGCACGTCGCCGGCCTGGCGCAGCCGCCGGCACACCTCCAGCCCGTCGATCCCTGGCAGCAGAATGTCGAGGATCACCAGATCGGGAGCGTGGTCGAGGGCACGGGTGAGCGCCTCCTCACCGGAGGTCGCCAGCTCCACCTCGAATCCCTCGTAGGCGAGCGGGCGCCGCAGCGCTGCAGCGAGCATGGGATCGTCGTCCACGACGAGGATGTGCGCACCCATACACATGTCGCCCTTCGTGCGGCCTTACCAACTACGGGCCATTGGGCCCTGATTCTGCCTGGTCAGGATGGTCCTTGCCTAGCAGTGCCACTGGGGCGTGCGGCGGGGGCTCTTCACGGCGGCAATCTTCGGGCAGCTTGTCGGTCCTGATCCCCTTGAAGGACGCCGCCCGCAGGCGGGCATCGTCGGTCCAGGCAAGGTACTCGACTTCGCAGACCAGCTCGGGACGGACCCAGCGTACCCCCTTGAGGCGCGGGGTGGCCCGCACCGGGGCCGTCGTGACCTCCCGCTCCACCAGCTCGGGCAGGAGCCGTTCGAGAAAGCTGTGGGTGAAGCCGGTACCGACATTCCCGGCGTAACGGAGCCCGCCCTCCTCCCAAATCGCCAGCAGCAGCGAGCCGAGCGTGGCTGCGCGCTCGCCCTGGCCGGGGGTCCAGCCGACGATCACGCAGTCCTGGCGGCGCAGCGCCTTGACCTTGCGCCAGTCCAGCGAGCGCGCCCCCGGGCGGTAGGGGCTTGCCAGGCGCTTGGCCACCACGCCCTCCAGGCCGAGGCCCTTGACCTCCTCGAAGAAAGCCGTGCCGCGCCCGTCCACGGCCTGGGAGAGGCGCACGTCGCGGGTCTCGACGAGCACCTCGGCCAGGCGCGCTCGCCGCTCGGCCAGGGGCAGGTCGAGCAGCGCCTCACCGTCCAGCCAGAGCAGGTCGAAGGCGATGAAATGGATCGGCACCCGACCGGGATGGCGGGCGAGTTCGTCGGCGGAGCGGTGGAAGCGGTCCTGCATCCGCTGGAAGGAGGGCCGGCCGCCAGCGTCCAAGGCGACGATCTCGCCGTCGACCACCGCGTTGCGGCCGACCAGCAGGCGGTGCAGCCCGGTCAGCTCGGGGAACTGGCCGGTCACGTCGCGCCCGCTGCGGGAGCTGAGCCGGGTCCCCTCGCCGTCCAGCCGCGCCAGGCAGCGGTGCCCGTCCCACTTGACCTCGAACATCCAGCCGTCGTCGTCGAACGGCTGCGTGCCCGCCAGCGCCAGCATCGGCTCGTAGGTCGGCGGCGGCGCCGGCTGCGGCAGGGGGGTCTTGCCGGCGAGGAAGCAGAGCCAGCCGCGGTCCTTGGTCCGGATGAAGTGGTACTCGGCGCCGAGGTAGCGGCTGCCGTGCAGGCGGACCGTCAGCTTGCCGTCACCGACCTCCAGCGCCTCATAGGTGCCGAGGTCGAACAGGCGCACGCTGCCGCCGCCGTATTCCTCATGCGGGATCTCACCCTGGAAGGTCAGGTAGTCCAGCGGGTGGTCCTCGGTGTTGACGGCCAAGTGGCGGACGCCGGGCGCCTCCGGCAGCCGTTTGGGGACTGCGAAGGAGACCAGCACGCCGTCGCGCTCGAAGCGCACGTCATGGTGCAGGCGCCGCGCGTGGTGCTGTTGGATGGTGAAGCACGCGCCCGGGGTGAGCAAGGCAGGCTCCGGCACCCCCGCCGCATGGGGGACCTCCGGGTCCGGCAGGCGCTGCGGTCCGGATCCCGGCGGCCCAGGTTCCGGCGCCGGCTCCGGGGTGCGCTGGAAGTCGCGTTTCCGGCGGTATTCGTCCAGCCCGCGCTTGGATTGTTGGCTGCTCGGCTTGAGGCCGAGCGCCTCCATGGCCGGGGCGAGCGACTGGCGGTCGGTCAGCACCCCAGCGAAGCGGTCGCCGGTTGCGAAGCGGTCCCAGACGTTGTCGATGCGGAAGTCGCCCGGCTCCAGGTCCTCGTCAAGCTCCGCCCAGTCGAGCGGGGTCGACGCCGGCGCGCCCGGCAGCGGCCGCAGCGAGTAGACGCTGGCGATGTTGGCGCCGGAGCGGTTCATCGGGTGGTCGACGAAGACCTTTCCGGCGCGCTCCGCCACTGGCCAGGCCATGGTCACCTTCTCCGGCCAGGCACGGACCATCAGGCGCCCGACCCGCTCCACGAACGCGCGCACGTCGGCATACGGGTGCACCGGCTGCAGCGGCACCATGATCTGCATCCCGGTGGCGCCGGAGGTCTTGGGGTAGCCGCGCAGCCCGAGCTGGTCGAGCACCACCTTGACCAGCTTGGCCACCGCGGTCACGTCCGCGAAGGTGTACGGCGGGAACGGATCAAGATCAAACAGGGCGAACTCGGGCCACTGCAGCGAGGCGGCCTTGGCGTGCAGCGGGTGCAGCTCGATACAGCCTAAATTGACCACATACAGCAGACTTGCCAGGTCCTGCGCCAAGACGAAGTCGGTCGGCTTGCGGCCGGGGGGTTTGGGGGGCACGGTCCCGCGGCCGGAAGGACTGCGAGCCCTGCCCACCGTGGCCGCGAGGCCCCCCAATGGGCCGGGATCGTCGTGGGGGACCGGTGCGGTCTGCAGCCAGTCGGGGGCGTGGCTTGGGATCTGCTTCTCGTAGAACGCCTCTCCGGCAATCCCGTCCGGCATGCGCCGCAGCGTCTCCGGCCGGTCCCGCAGGTGCGGCAGCAGCAGCGGCGCCACGTTGAAGTAGTAGCTGAGCAGGTCGCCCTTGGTATAGCCCTCATCAGGCCAGTAGACCTTGTCGAGATTGGACAGGCGCAGCTCGTGCCCGTCGGCGGTCAGCCGCCACGCCTCCCCGGCGCGCCTGGCGGGCAGCGGCGCGGGAAAGCGCAGGCGATGCCCGCCAGCAGCCACGATACGTCAGCCCCTTCTGCTCGTCCTGGTCGTCAGCGTACCCTGAGGATCTGGGCAAGCCCGCCGCACGGAGCCGCCGCCTGGATCAGGAGTGCAGCGCAGATGAGGACGATCTGGAAGGGTGCGATCTCCTTTGGCCTGGTCACCATCCCGATCCGCGTCTTCGGGGCGACCGAGGAGAAGACGCTCCGTTTCCATCAGCTCCACGCCACCGACGGTGGCCGGATCCGCTACAAGCGGGTCTGCTCGACCGACGGCGAGGAGATCGACTACGGCGAGATCGTTAAGGGCTACGAGTACGAGAAGGACCACTATGTGACGCTCAGCGACGAGGAGCTGGACGCGCTGCCGGTCCCCACTGCCCGGTCGATCGAGATCGAACGCTTCGTCGATGCCGACCAGATCGACCCGATCTACTTCCAGAAGTCCTATTACCTGGTCCCTGAGCCGACCGGTCTCAAGGCCTACCAGCTGCTGCGCGAGGCCATGGCCGACGACCGCAAGGTGGCGCTCGCCAAGGTCGCCTTCCGCGACCGGGAGCACCTGGCCACGCTGCGCCTGCGCGACAACGTCTTCGTGCTGGAGACCATGTTCTGGCCCGACGAGATCCGCCCTCCCGCGTTCGAGGAGCTCGACGAGCGGGTCGAGGTCCGTCCGCAGGAGGTGCGCATGGCGCGCAGCCTGATCGAGAGCCTCTCCGACGACTTCAAGCCGGAGGAGTTCAGCGATTCCTACCGGGCCGCGCTAGAGGACCTGATCGCCAAGAAGATCCAGGGCGAGGAGGTCACCCGCGCCCCGGAGGCTGAGCCTGCCAAGGTCGTCGACCTGATGGAGGCCCTACGGGCGAGCGTAGAGGCCGCTAAGTCGGGCAAACCAGCTGCCGCCGGCTCGCCAGCAGCCAAGCCGAAGGCCGCCTCCCGGCGCAAGAAGGCAGCGGGGGAGTAGCGCTCGCAGGAGGGCCTGCGGGCGGCAGGCGTTAGTCGCCTGGCGGGGGTTGGTGGTCGTCGGGATTGTGGTGGACCTTGAGGCCGTGGCGCTCGGCCCAGCGATGGGAGTCCTCGGCGTCGCGCAGGGACTGTTCGGCCAGCTCGGCCAGCTCCTCCTCGCGCCGCCGCCGTGCCGCCGCCCGGCCCTCCGCCGCGCGGCGACGCTCGTTCTGCGCCTCCAGCGACAGGTAGGCAAGCCCGCCGATTGGGATCGGCAGCCAGAAGTTCACCAGCCGGTAGGTGATCACCCCGAGGGTCGCGATGCCCCGGTCGGTGCCGAACAGCACCAGCAACGGGATTATCGTGCCCTCGACCAGGCCGAGGCCGGACGGGGTGATCGGCAGCGCCGCGATCACGTAGCCGAGGCCGAAGGCGATCAGCAGGCCGTCCAGCCGTACCCAATGCCCGAAGGCGCCGACGAACACCCACAGCGGCGCGGCCGTGAACAGCCAGAAGCCGAGGTCCCACAGGATGCCCCGGCGGATCATGTCGCGGTCGCTCGCCAGCGTCTGGAGGCGCTCGGCAAGGCGCAGTACCACCTGCTCGGCCTGGTCCTCGTCAAGGATCGGGATGCGGCGGGCAAGGGCCCGCACCACGTCGGCGGCACGGCGCTCGCCGCGCATCAGGAGTACGACAATCGCCGCGAAACCACCGATCAGGACCACACCGATGATCGCGGCGGCAAGGTACAACGGGTTGTAGCCGCGCAGCGGGATCGAGACCAGCAGCGCGAGCCAGAGCAGCAGGTTCAGGATCACCGCCGAACCAATGCCCTGCGCGGCCTGCGCGAACGCGGCATCGGTGCCGGACAGCCCCTCCCGGGTGAGCAGGCGGTACCCGAGTGCGCCACCAGCGGCCGAGCCACCCGGGACCACGTGGCTGACCGCCAGGGTCGAGAGCTGGATCCGCAGCAGGGTGAAGTACGGCAGCGATTCGCCCCGTGGCAGCACCGCCCGGGTCAGGTTGGTGTAGCACATGATCGAGATCGCCTCGAGGCACATGCCCAGGAGCACCAGCCACAGATTCACGTGCTCCAGCAGGTGGATGGAGCGGCGCACTCCGGCGATCTGGGGCACCACAAAATGAATGACCACAAATGCGACCAGCAGCAGCTTGAGCAGCCGTCTGACCGGCGTGGCAATCCGGCCCGGCTGGGTCTGGTTCTGCTGAGTTTCGGTCGTGGCCACCCCTATTACCGCACGTCGACCTGGACGGGACACAAACGCATGGTGGGGCCAAGTATAGGTGCGCACCGAGGAGTCCGTGGCGGGGGGGATCTCTGGGAGATCTCTGAAGGGATCTCCGCTGGCACAGCGTCTTGATACCTGCTTGATCGGTCTGACCGTTACCATTTGCACATGCGTGTGCTAGTGGTGGAGGACGAGGCTGACCTCGCCAACGCGATCGCTCGCGGTCTGCGCCGTGAGGGGTACGCGGTGGATGTGGCCTATGACGGCGACGAGGCGCTCGAAAAGGCGTCGGTGAACGCCTATGACGTGCTGTGCCTCGACCTGAACCTGCCGGGCGTCGACGGGATCGAGGTCTGCCGCCGGGTCCGGGCCGAACAGGACCACGGCAATCCGCCTCGAGTGCTGATGCTCACCGCGCGGGACGGCACCAGGGACCGGGTGGTCGGCCTCGACGAAGGAGCCGACGACTACCTGGTCAAGCCGTTCGATTTCGAGGAGCTCAAGGCGCGGATCCGGGCCCTGCTGCGGCGCGACGCCGGGCGCTCCGGCGCGGTCATCCAGGTCGGCGACCTCGACCTGGATGCCGCCAGGCACGAGGCCCGCCGGGGCGGGCGCCCGCTCCCGCTGACCCCCAAGGAGTTCTCGCTGCTCCGCTACTTCATGTCCCGCGCTGGCCACGTCCTGTCCCAGGAGGACCTGCTCGAACACGTCTGGGACGAGAACGCCGACCCATTCACCAACACTGTCCGGGTGACCGTGATGACCTTGCGGCGCAAGCTCGCCGAAGCGGGCGAGGGCCAGCCGATCGAGACCGTGGTCGGTCGCGGCTACCGGCTGCGTGCAGAACCGTGAAGCTTCCAGACTGGCACGCGGAGCGGCTGCCCGAGTGGATGCGGTCGATCCGCTTCCGCTACACCCTGATGTACTCGGGCGTCCTGTTCGGCCTGGCCGCGCTGGTCGTGGCCGCGCTGTACCTGATCCTGTCGATGACCCTCCACGGGGAGCTGTTCGGCGCGGCGCAGACGTTTTGCGACGAATTCGGGCGCTGCCACCAGGTCGACGTCTTCACGGGCCGGCAGTTCGAGGCACTGGTCCATGCCCGCACCCTGGAGAAGCTCCGCACTCTGTCCTTTGACGCGCTGGTGGTGCTGTTCTTCGCCAGCTTCGCGGTCGGCTGGGTGATCGCCGGCCGGGTGCTCGCCCCGATCGGCCGCATCACCTCGGTCGCCCGCGACATCCAGGCCACCGATCTGTCCCGGCGCATCCGCCTGCCCGGCCCGGAGGACGAGCTGAAGCAGCTCGCCGACACCTTCGACGCGATGCTGGCCCGCCTGGACGCCGCCTTCGCCGCACAGCAGCGCTTCGTCGCCGACGCCTCCCACGAGCTGCGCAACCCGCTGGCGATCATCCGCACCAACATCGACGTCGCGCTGTCGGACCCGCACGCTGACCCGGACGAGCTGCGCCAGGCGATCGTGGTGGTGCGCCGCGCCAGCGAGCGCATGGCCCGCCTGGTCGACGACCTGCTCGCGCTGGCGCGGCGCGAGATGCCGACCTTCGAGCGCGAGCCGGTCGACCTCGGCCAAACGGTCGGCGAGGCAAGCGAGGAGTTCCTGGTCCCGGCCGAGACCCGCGGCATCGTGCTGGACCGCGCCATCGCGGGCTACCCGTCAGGGGGCCCCGCGGCCTGGGATCGTCCCGCAGGGCTTCCGGCCGCGGGACCGTGCCCCCCGAACCCCCCAGCGTGGTGGTGATCGGCGACCGGGACGCGCTGAAGCGGGCGGTGGCGAACCTGCTCGAGAACGCGGTCCGCCTCGCCCCGGCAGGATCGCGGATCCGCCTCGCGGTCGGCAGCGAGCGGGGTCGCGCCTGGATCGCCGTGTCCGACGAGGGCCCGGGGATCGCCCCCGACGACCAGCCGCACGTGTTCGACCGCTTCTGGCGCGCCGACAAAGCCCGCGCCCGTGCCGATGGCGGCACTGGACTCGGCCTCGCCATCGTGCGCCAGACCGTCCAGACCCACGGCGGCGAGGTGCAGCTCCAGTCCCGACTCGGCGTCGGCTCGACCTTTACCATCTGGCTGCCGGTTTCCGATCTCCCCAGCGAGCCGTCCCCGCATGCCACCTCCGCGACCGCTCGCTGACAGGTTCGCTACCAGCGGAGTTCGACATTTTATGCGGCATTGACTACTGCCTTACCGGTGTTTTAGCGGTCGCTGTCTATCGTCGGAACCAAACTCAGCAGGAACCCGCAACGCAGAGCTGCCAGGAGGCACCGTCGAATGTCTACCCCCGACACACCAACTCCCTCCACGCCTGCGCCCGCGCCTGCGGACGCAACTGCGGACGGGCCGAGGGAGACCGAAGCTGAATGGGTCCCGTCACGCGACTGGACCCAGCCTGACGCACCATGGAATCCACCGCCTGCGGCGACAGCAGTATCTCCGGGTCCGGGGCCGGGGCCGGATCCGGCCCCGGACGGCCCGGCCGCAGGTTCGCCGCCGCCCCCGGCGCAGCCCGCAGAGCAGGGAAGCGGTGCGGCGCCGCAGCGCCAGCCGCTCGGCGTGGGGCGGTTCGGCCGCGTGATCGTCGCGGCTGCGGTCGTAGTGCTGCTGCTTGGCGGCGGCTACGGCCTCGGCCAGTGGCGCAGCGGCACCCGCACCGCCAGCGCGAGCGGGGCCGGGATCCCGGTCACCGTAACGCCGACCCAGATCCAGGGCAGCAGCCAGGAGCCGGTGGTGGCGGTCGCCAAGGCGCTGCTGCCTGCGGTGGTGCAGATCGAGCGGTCCGACGGTCTCGGCTCGGGCGTGATCTACGACTCGCGCGGCTACATCCTCACCGCGGCGCACGTCGTCAGCGGGGTCAACCAGGTGGTGGTGCGCCTCGCCGACGGCACCTCCCTGCAGGGCAAGGTGCTTGGCACCGACACCGCCACCGACGTGGGCGTGGTCAAGGTCAACCGCACCAACCTGCCGGTGGCCGCGCTCGCCCGCAACGTCAAGCTCCAGGTCGGGCAGACCGCGGTGGCGATCGGCAGCCCGTTCGGGCTGGAGGGCTCGGTGACCTCCGGCGTGGTGAGCGCCGTCAGCCGTGACCTGCAGACCTCCAACGGCACGATGCAGGTAGTCCAGACCGACGCTCCCATCAACCCGGGCAACTCCGGCGGCGCGCTGGCCGACCGCCAGGGTCGCGTGATCGGCATCAACGACTCGATCAGCTCGCAGTCCGGCGGCAACGAGGGCATCGGGTTCGCGGTGCCGATCGACACCGCCGCCACCGCTGCCGCCCGCATCGTCAGCGGGCAGGCGGCTCCGGCCAGCGGCTTCCTCGGCGTCGCCGGACAGGACCCCACCCTCGGCCGGGCCGGCGCGCTGGTCACCCAGGTCAACCAGGGCGGCGCCGCGGCGAAGGCCGGCGTCCAGGTCGGCGACCTGATCGTGGCGGTCAACGGCCAGGCGGTGCAGGGCTGGAGCAGCCTCGGTGCCCAGGTCAGCGCCCTGCACGCGGGCTCCAAGGCGCAGATCACGCTGATGCGCAACGGCAAGCAGGTGACCATCACAGCAACCCTTGGATCCCGGCAAAGCAGCACAGGATGAGGATCTACGCATCGCTAGCTCGACCTGACTAGACACCCCCGACCGAATCTGGTAGTTTGGCTGGTAACGATTTGGATTCAAGGAAAGCACGAACCGGAACGGGCATCGTACTGTTAGAACGCGAACACGGAGCTGGTCTTTGAGCGGCGCTGGGGGGCGCTCGTAAGGGATCATTTCCGCCCGCATGGCGGCCGGGGCCGTCGTGCCTTGGCCGGGAGGACACGGGAGGCGCGGGAAGCACGTTCGCGTTATGGCGGCCGCGCCGTCCGGCAGTGAGGACCGGTGGTTGGGGGACTGCCGGGACCCCGCCGGACGGCAGGCCGTCTTTTTGTGCGGCTATTGCGTTGCATTGGGTCATCTCCTCGGGTGCTCTTGGGCTGACTTTGGGCTAGCTGCGGCCCTCCACGTGGGTCAGCCATTTGCATGTCGGGGTAGCCCCTACCCGCTTGGTCCCCAGAGCCCGCGGTGGGCGGCGTGCGCCTCGGCGACGAGTTGGCGGAACAGCCCGGCGTAGGCGACGTTCGGCGGGATCGTCATCTGCTGCGCGTACCCTTCGGCGGCGAGCAGCGCGTTGAAGAAGGTCCCGTCGGGCAGCCAGACGTAGGCGAGCAGGCGTCCGAAGTGGTCGTGCGACTCGACGTCGCCGCTCAGGCGCACGGTCACGCCGGTCAGTTCCCGCTTGGCGAAGGCAGACGCCTGCGGGCCATAGCGCTCCACGGGGCGCCCAGGCGCGACCGTCTCAGGCGTATTCACCCCGATGATCCGGATCCGCAGCGGGCGACCGCCGAGCACCGCCACGAAGGTGTCGCCGTCGATCACCCGCTCGACCGGAACGGAGACCGCTGCGCCGGGCGGCCGCGGCCAGTTGGCCCGCTCCACTGCGCTGGTCAGCAGCCCCGGCTCCGCCCGATGCCCGACCCCGGCGCACCCGGCCAGCAGTAGCGCCAGCGCCAGCGCCGATGCTGGCAGGATGCGGGCGAGGCGCCGCGTCCATTCCGCAGAGCGCTGCGTTTTCCCGTCCATGGCTCCCCCTCGGATCGCTCCTGGCGCCGACCCTCTGGCGCCGCTGCCGGGAGCCTAAACGAGCCCGGCAACTGGCGTCCGGAGTTATCCACAGCCCTTGTCTGGCGCAGCCGTGCGCAGTTGCCTGTGGATAACTCGCGCAGACCGTCGCGGGGAGTGTTTAGGATTCGAGCATGATGTTCGGACCCAGAGACCTCCCAAGCGCGGCTGCGGCCGGCACCCTTCCAGACGGCCCAGTTGCTGTGCTGGCCGAGCGGCTTCCCGCCGCCAACCTGGTCCTGCTCGGCGGCCCAGGCAGCGGCAAGACCGCCCTGCTGGAGGCGACCGTGCATGCGCTGCTCGCCCGGCGGGGCGGGGGCGCGCTCTATCTCACTTCCAATCGGCCCGCGGCGGTCGCGGCCACCGAGCGGCTGCTCGACGGGCTCGCCGCCGCCGGACCGGAAGCTGGACCGGGATCGAGGGAATTGCGTGCCGCTGGGAGCGCGCTTGGCTGCGTGACCTGGTACGCGTTCTCACGTGGGCTGGTCCTCGGCCACGCCGACCTGCTGCCATACCGGGGCGAGCCGCGCCTGCTCAGCGGGCCCGAACAGTGGTCCCAGGTGCGTTCCCTCCTGCTTGAGGACGCGGTCGCCGAGCACCCGATCGACTGGGGCGAGATGACGCCGCTGGTCGGCACGCGCGCGTTCACCGACGAGCTGGCCGACCTCGTGCTGGCCTGCGAGCGCCGCCTGATCAGCCCCGACGACCTGCTGGACCTGGCCAGGGAACGGCAGCGGCCGGCCTGGCTGCCGGTGGCTGCGTTTTACCGCCGCTACCTCGAACTGCTCGCCCTCAACGACTCGGTGGACCAGGCGGGCCTGGTGGCGCAGGCCGGCGACCTGCTGGAGGACCAGGCGGAGGTGCTCGCCACAGTGGCGGCGCGGACGAGCACGGTCCTGGTCGACGAGGCGCAGGAACTCGACCGGTCGCAGCTGCGCCTGCTCGACTTGCTGGCCTGCGCCGGTGTCCGGGTGATCCTGGCAGGCGATCCGGCTGGGACCACCGATGCCTTCCGCGGCGCCATCCCGGGGATCCTCCCGGGGCTCGCCACTCGCTACGGCGCGCAGCTCATCCTGCTTGACCGCAGCCGCCGCCTCGGCGGCCAGGCGCTCGACGCGATCCACCGCCTCCAGGCCGCCGGTCCCGAAGCGGCGGTGGTGATGCACGGCGGCGGTACTACCGCGGTCCAGGTCGCTGGGTATCCCGGCCCTTCCGAGGAGGCCGATGCGGTCGCTCGCCAGCTCCAGTTGGCGCACCAGCGCGACGGGGTCGCCTATGGCCGCATGGCGGTGCTGCTGCCGTCGCTGCGCCGGCTCGGCGGCCCGATCCGCCGCGCGCTCGACCGCTACGGCGTGCCATACCGGCTCGGCGCCGGCGAGCGGCAGCTCGTGGCCGAGCCGATCGTGCGCCATCTCCTCGATCTGTTCCGCCTGGCGCTGGAACCGGACCGGGCCGACGAGCTGCTGCCACCCCTGCTCACCTCATCGCTCGGCGGGATCGACCCCCCGGAGCTGCGTGCCCTGCGGCGTGCCGCCGTGCTAGCCGACCGCACCCTCACCGACCACGTTGCTGCGCCCGCGGATGAGCTGGGCGTCGCCGAGCCGATCGCCACCCGGGTGCTCACCCTGCGCCAACTGCTGGAGCGGAGCCGCAGCTGGGTCCGCGACCTGGAGGCCGACCGCTGCTTCTGGGAGGTGTGGCAGCACGCGCCCGCCTTCACCGAGCTGGTCCGCCGTGCCGAGGCCGACCCCGCAGTTGCGGGCACTGCCCGCCAGCTTGATGCCCTCACCGCCTTCTCGCGCGCGCTCAGCCTGTTCGTCGACGGCCGCCCGAACGCCACCATGCGCACCTACCTGGACGTCGTCGAGCGGGCCGACTTCGCCAGCGACCCCTGGCTGCCACCCTCGATGTCACGGACCGACGCGGTCGCCCTGCTGTCGGTCAACGCCGCCAAGGGGCAGGAGTTCGACGTCGTGGTGGTGGCCGGATGCGTGGACGGCGCGCTGCCCCGCACCGCCTGGCCGCAGGGTCTGTTCGAGGGCTGGCGGCTCGACGGCGACCGCGACCCGGTCAGCCAAGCCCGCGCCATCATCGACGCCGAACGGCGCCGCTTCGTCCTGGCCGCCAGCCGTGCCAGGGACCGGTTGAGCTTCACCTACTCCAAGGTCGACGGCCGCGGCGAACCATCGCGGTTCCTGCTCGCGTTCGGTCGCGGCACCAGCGGCACCACTGGCGTCGACGCCGCCGACACCGAACCCAGCACCACCCCGCTCGGCTCGCTGGAGGCGGTCGGCGCGCTGCGCCGGGTCGCGACCGACCAGGCACGCCCGGCCGCCGAACGGCTGGCCGCCGTGGCAACCCTGGCCGCCATGCCAGCCACTGCCACCGCCGCCCCCGTGAGCTGGTGGTGGCAGCGGGACTGGACCGAGGACCCTGACCCGATCGCCACCGACCGGCGCCTGCGCACCTCCTACTCGCGCATCGGCACCTACGAGGACTGCCACCTCCGCTACTTCTTCTCCAGCGTCGCCGGGCTCGACGACCGCACCTCCTACCAGATGGCCTTCGGCAAGCTGATGCACACCATCTTCGAGCTGGCCGCCAAGGGCGAGATCGCCGAGGACCCGGCAGCGCTCAAGGCCGCCTACCGCGCCCGCTTCGATCGGGCCTGGTTCCCCTCCCGAGCCGTCGCCCAGCAGTACTGGCGCGACGGCATGGCCATGCTGGCGCTGTGGCATGACGGTGAGGCCGAGCTGGCCAAGCAGGCGCTCGCCTTCGAGGTCCCCTTCGAGATGGAGGTCGGCGACCACGTCGTGCGCGGCCGCATCGACCGGGTGGACCGCGTCGCCGGCGGGACCGCGCTGCTCGACTACAAGACCGCCCGCATGCCCGCCCGCGAAGAGGAAGCCCGCCGCTCCCTGCAGCTCGCCATCTACTACCTGGCCGCGCTGCGAGACCCGGAGCTGGCCGCGCTCGGCGTCCCAGTCGACATGCAGCTGGTCTACCCGGCGCGGCCCAGCCAGGGCCGCTTCGCCCGCGTCCATCAACGGCCCGGACAAGACCACGCCACCGAGGTGGAGCGCCGCCTGCTGCCGTTGCTCGACGGCGCCGCCGCCGAGCGGTTCGACCCCAACCCCCACGCCGACTGCCACTTCTGTGCCTTCAAGACGATCTGCCCGATGTGGCCGCAGGGCGAGGACTTCCTCGCCCCCGTGGTCCCCCCAGCCGGCCTCGACGGGAGCATCCAGTGAGCCTCACAGCGAACGCAGACGAGGTGACCCCGGCGATCCGGGCGGCGCTCAAGGGCGCGGAACCGACCATCGAGCAATGGGCCGCCATCAGCGCCCCGCTCGGCCCGGTCCACGTGGTCGCCGGCGCCGGTTCTGGCAAGACCGCGGTGATGGCCGCCCGCATCGTCTACCTGGCCGAGCGGCTCGGGGTCGAGCCGGCATCGGTGCTCGCCCTCACCTTCACCAACAAGGCCGCCGCCGAACTGGAGACCCGGGTCGGGGAGGCGCTCACCGAATGCGCCACCAAAACCGGGACCGGGGACGGAGCCGGCCTGGGCGAGCAGGTCACGGTGCGCACCTATCACGCCTTCGCCGCCGACCTGGTCAAGGCCTATGGCGTCCGGGTCGGCGTCGAGCAGGACGCGGATCTGCTCAGCGAGGCGCAGCAGTATCAGATCCTGCTTGCCATCCTCGACGGCGAGCGTTTCGAGCACCTCAGCGTGCGCATGACCGGCGCCACCATCCGCAAGGCGCTGGAGCTGGCCGCCGCCTGCGCCGACCACCTGGTCGCACCGGCCAGCGTGGTCGAAGAATCCCGCCGCCTGGTCGAGCGAGCCGAAGCCGGCGAGCCGCTGCCCCTCTGGCAGGTCCAGGCGGCCTGCGAACGCACCGAGCTGGCACGCCTGGTGGAGCGCTACACCCAGGAGAAGCAGCGCCGCGGCCGCATCGACTTCGGCGACCAGGTGGCCAAGGCCGTCGAGCTGGTCGAGCGGCACCATGACCTGGTGGAGGCGCTGCGGGCGCGCTACCCCCACGTGCTGCTCGACGAGTACCAGGACACCAACGTCGCCCAGCGTCGCCTGATCCAGCGGCTGTGCCCTCCAGGCGCCTCGATCATGGCGGTCGGCGACGCCCGCCAGGCGATCTATGCCTTCCGCGGCGCGACCATGTACAACCTGTTGTCGTTCCTGGAGCACTTCCCACCGGCCGCGGCCGCACCCCCCGGCAACGGCAACGCCACCGCGGCGGCGCTGTCGCTGTCCACGAACTTCCGCTCAGGGCAGCGCATCCTCGACCTCGCCAACACCGTGATCGAGGCCATCCCCGAGGAGCGGCGCGGCGGCCTGCCGCTTGCGCCAGCTCCCGGCGCCGGCCGGGGCGCGGTGCTCGCCGCCCTGCTCAGTGACCAGTTCGCCGAAGCCGCCTTCGTCGCCGACCAGGTCGTCCGCGCGCATAGCAGCGGCCTCCCCGACTCCAGCCTGCCGGCTTGGCGCGACGTGGCCGTGCTGGTGCGCTCCAAGCGGCTGCTCGGCCCGCTGCGCGAAGCGCTGGAGCAGCGCGACGTCCCCGTCGAGGTGGTGGGCCTGCAGGGCTTGCTGGAAACCCCGGAGATCGTCGATCTGGTCAGCATGCTGCGGGTGATCGAGGATCCGGGCGCCAATGTCCCGCTCGCCCGGCTGCTGCTCGGCCCGCGCTGGCGCATCGGCTACCGGCACCTGGTCCGCCTCGCTCGCTGGGCCTCCAGGCATAACTGGGGGCTCAAGGACGTCCTCCCCGGCGAGGACCCCGACCCCGGCGACGTGTCCTTCTCGCTGGCCGAGGCGCTCGACCACCTCGACGAGCTGGACGGTCTCGACCAGGAGGCGCGCCAGCGGCTGCGTGCCTTCCGCCGGGAGCTGCGCTACCTGCGGGCCGCTGCCGACGCGCCCCTGCTCGACCTGGTCGAGACCGTGCTGGAACGCACCGAGGTGTGGGCCGAGCTGGAGGCCTCCAGCGACCGGCGTGCCATCTCCGCCCGCCAGAACCTGGCCACCTTCCTCGACCGGGTGGCCGCCTTCGCGCCAGTCGACGGCGACCCGTCGCTGGCGGCGTTCCTCGCCTACCTCGACGCGGTCGAGGACGCCGCGGAGCCGGTCGAGGCGATCGCCCCCGCCCCCGCCGACTCGGTCAAGCTCATGACCGTGCACATGGCCAAAGGCCTGGAGTTCCCCATGGTGGTGGTCGCCGGCCTGTCCGCCGGCACCGGCAAGGACGGCACGCCCAAGCACGGCATCTTCCCCGACCTGCGGGTCTCCGACCCGCGCCGCGCCCAGGGCTTCCCCTACGAGCTGCGCGAGGACGCCGAGCACCTGCCGCGCTTCAGCGGCAACGCCCGCGCCTTCCGCCAGCAGCTCGACCAGCGCGCCCTGGAGGACGAGCGCCGCCTGTTCTACGTGTCCATCACCCGCGCCAAGCAGCTGCTCGTCCTCACCGCCGCATGGTGGTACCAGGGATCGGAGAAGACCCCCAAGGGCCCCAGCCTGTTCTGGGAGGAGGCCGCCGGCCATCCCGCCGCCACCGTGCTCGCCCGCGCCGGCCAGCCGGCCGCCAGCCCGCTCGCCGAACGCCTGCGCGACCGCGTGCAATGGCCGCCGCCCGCCCGCCGCCCCGAGGAGACGGCCGACCCGCTGTTCCCCGAAGGTGTCGCCGCCGCCGTGGAGCTAGCCCGCCACAATCCAGCCGCCATCGCCGAACGGGTGCCGCCCACTCAGGCCGCCGAGTTCGAGGCCGCCCTGGCGGCCGCGCGGAACCTCCAGGCCACGGCAGGCGACGCGCGCCCGGCCGCGCCGCTGCCGCCGCGGATCCTCTCGGTCAGCCAGGTGCTCGTCTACGCGCGCTGCCCGCGCGACTTCTACTGGACGGTGGTGCGCCCCCTGCCGACCCAGCCACGGGCGGCGGCCAGGCTCGGGACGGTCGTGCACCGCCTGCTCGAACGCCGCGCCCGCGGCCTCCCCGACCTGGTCGACGTCGGCGACCTCGGCGGCGAGGGCCCCGCCGGGTTCGCCGAGCCTGGGCTGGTCGAGCGCGCCACCCGCAACTTCGCCACCACCCCCTACGCCAGCATCCCGGTGTCCGAAGCCGAGGTCGGGGTGGTCCTGCGGTCCGGCCAGTGGGTGCTCCGCGGCCGCATCGATGCAGTCTTCCGTACACCCGACGGCGTCGAGCTGGTCGACTGGAAGACCGGACGCCGGCCGAGCCTGCAAGCGAGCGAAGCGATGCCGTCCACGGGAGGGCGGCGGAGGCGGGAGCGCCCAGAAGCCAACCCCGCCGGCCTCGACCAGCTCGGCATCTACGCCCTCGCCCTCCACCACCTCGGCCAGCTTCCCCCAGACGGCTGTACCGCCTCCTACTGCTACCTCGGCGGCAACAGCGCCGAGATCGACACCCACCGCTACGGCGCGGCCGAACTCGACGAGCAGCAGCGACAACTGGAGGCCATCCTGGCGGCGCTCGCCGCCGGTGACTTCGAGCGCCGCTGCGGCCTGGGGTTCTGCCCCACCTGCAGCCGCGAGCGAGACCGCGAGCGAGACGATGCCGGACGCGTCTGACCGGCTGCCCGATCCGCTTGAGGCGTTCGTCGACGCGCTCCCCAAGGTGGAGCTGCATCTCCACCTCGAAGGCTCGATCGCGCCCACGACTCTGCTCGCACTCGCCCGCAGGCACCCCAACAGCCGCCTCCCGCAGACGCTTGCGGCACTGCGGGAGCTGTACCGCTTCCGGGACTTCGCCCACTTCATCGAGGTATACCGGATAGTCTCCGAGCAGCTCCGCGACGCGGACGACTTCGCGCTCATCACTCGCGAGCTTGGCGCCACCCTCGCCGCCCAGAACGTCCGCTACGCCGAGGTCACCGTGACTCCCCTCGGCCACGTCCGCCGCGGGGTAGCCCCCGAGGCGCTGTTCGAGGGCATCGAGCGGGGCCGCGCCGAGGCCGAGGCCGAGCACGGCGTCCGGCTGCGCTGGTGCACCGACATCGACGCCGCTGCCGGGCCCGAGGCCGCCGTCGAGACGGTCCAGCTGGTCCTCGCGCACCGGCCCGAGGGACTGCTCAGCCTGGGTCTCGGCGGCCTCGAGCAGGGCGTGCCGAGAGCCCAGTTCGCGACCGCGTTCGCCATGGGCCGGGAGGCAGGCCTGCGGAGTGTGCCCCACGCGGGCGAAGCGGCCGGTGCGCCCTTCATCTGGGAGGCCATCCGCGACCTCGGCGCCGAGCGCATCGGTCACGGCATCCGCTGCCTCGACGATCCCTCGCTGCTCGCCTACCTCCGCGAACACCAGCTGCCATTGGAGGTCTGCCCGACATCCAATGTGTGCACCAGGGTCGTGCCAGCGATGCGCGACCATCCACTGCCACGCCTGCTGGCCGAGGGCATCACGGTCACCCTGAACTCCGACGACCCACCGATGTTCGCCACCACGCTCCGCTGCGAGTATCTGACCGCCGCACGGACGCTCCGCCTCAGCCCGGCAGCGCTCGCGGACTTGGCGCGTGCCGGAGTGCGGGCAGCCTTCCTGGACCCATCGGACGCGGCCGCCCTCCTCGCCGAGATCGACCGGATCCCGCTCCTTCTGGGGCCGTAACCGCCTTACGCCCACAGCGGAACCCAGCGCGCATGCCGAACCCCAACCCCAGGGGGTCCCCCCGATTTAAGGCTATCCGAAATGAGGGCATGGCGGATTTGCTTGTCCACAGGGGTGACCGGTAACCTGGCACAAGGAAACATCTATGTTTCCAAAGTCATCTTCGGGGCAGGCGGACCGCCAGGACCGCACTCGAAGTGCCACAGAAGCATCAGGAAGGGACGCGTCATGCCGATGGCCGAGGGGACCCGGGAGCGCATTCTCGTCCTGCTGCGCCGCCGCGGGCGCCTGACCGCACCGCAGCTCGCCGGCCTGCTCGGCCTCACCTCGGTCGGGGTGCGCCGCCACCTTGGCCTGCTGGAACGCGACGGCCTGGTGACGGCGGAAAGCTCCAAGCCCAAGCGGGGCCGGCCCGCCGCGGTGTACCGGCTCACCGACGCGGGCCTTGAGACCTTCCCGCGCCACTACGACGAGGTGGCACGGGAGGCGCTGGCGTTCCTCAAGCGCCAGGACGCCGCCGTGCTGTCGCAGTTCCTCGCCTGGCGCAACGAGCGCCTGGCCGCCAGCTACGCCCGCCGGGTGGACGGCGCGACCCTCGCCGAGCGCACCGAGGCCCTCGCCGAGGTCCTCAGCGAGCAGGGCTTCATGGCCGAGGTGGAACCCGCCCCAGACGGCAGCGGGCTGCGCCTCTGCCAGCACAACTGCACCGTCGAGCACCTCGCCACCGAACTGCCCGACCTGTGCGCATCCGAGGCCAAGCTGTTCGAGCGCCTGCTCGGCAGCCCCGTGCAGCGGGAGGCGACCATCGTGGACGGTGCCGTACGCTGCGTCACCCGCATCCACCCAGAAGCCCGAAAACCGAACAAGCCCAGCAAGACGAGCAAGGATAGCCACAAGCGCCGAGTGCCCTCGGCCCCGACCTCGGCCCCGACCCCCATGGCAGCAAGGAGCGAAGCCTGATGGCCACCGATGCCCGAGACCTCTCCACGGCGCCGGACCGCATCAACCCGGTCCCGGAGAACGTCGACCTCGGCGCGTACAAGTACGGCTGGCACGACCCGGTCTCCTCGGTCTTCACCCCGAAGAAGGGCCTCTCCCACGAGGTCGTCGAAGAGATCTCCCAGATGAAGAACGAGCCCGAGTGGATGCGGAAGTTCCGCCACAAGTCCCTCGACTACTTCCTCCGCCGCCCGATGCCCCAGTGGGGTGGAGACCTCAACAAGATCGACTTCAACAACATCTACTACTTCCTCCGCGCCACCGAGAAGCAGGCAGCCTCCTGGGAGGACCTGCCTGCTGACATCAAGAACACCTACGACCGGCTGGGCATCCCGGAAGCGGAAAAACAGCGCCTAATTGCCGGAGTGGCCGCCCAGTATGAGTCCGAGGTCGTCTACCACAAGGTGCGCGAAGACCTGGAGGAGCAGGGCGTCATCTTCCTCGACACCGACACCGCCCTGCGGGAGCACGAGGACCTGTTCCGCGAGCACTGGGCGACGGTCATCCCGGCCAACGACAACAAGTTTTCCGCGTTGAACTCGGCGGTGTGGTCGGGCGGGTCGTTCATCTGGATACCCGAGGGTGTCCACGTTGAGATTCCGTTGCAGGCGTACTTCCGCATCAACGCCCAGAACATGGGCCAGTTCGAGCGGACGCTGATCATCGCCGAGCCTGGCGCGAGCGTCCATTATGTCGAAGGATGTACTGCTCCAGTATATTCTTCCGATTCTCTCCATTCTGCAGTTGTGGAGATCATTGTCAAGCGGCACGCCAAGGTGCGGTACACGACCATCCAGAACTGGTCGAACAACGTCTACAACCTGGTCACCAAGCGTGCGGTCGCCCAAGAGGGCGCCACGATGTCCTGGGTTGACGCGAATATTGGGTCAAAGCTGACGATGAAGTACCCTGCGGTCATTCTCGCAGGACCGCATGCGCACGGCGAGGTCCTCTCGGTCGCGTTCGCCGGGGACGCCCAGCACCAGGACGCCGGGGCCAAGCTCACCTTCGCGGCGCCGAACACGACCGGGCAGATCATCTCCAAATCGATCTCCCGGGACGGCGGGCGGACCTCCTATCGGGGGCTGATCAAGGTCGAGGAGGGTGCTGAAGGCGCCAAGGCCAACGTGCGCTGCGACGCGCTGCTGCTGGATGAGGAATCGCGCTCGGACACCTACCCGTACAACGACGTCAAGGAGGAGGACGTCACCCTCGGGCACGAGGCGACCGTCTCCAAGATCGGCGATGATCAGCTCTTCTACCTGCGGTCGCGGGGGCTGACCGAGGCGGAGGCGACCGCGATGATCGTGCGGGGGTTCGTTGAGCCGATCTCCAAGGAACTGCCGATGGAGTACGCGCTTGAGCTGAACCGGCTGGTCTCCCTGCAGATGGAAGGGGCGGTTGGCTAGCCGTGAGCGCGGACGACACCATCTCGCTGACGTTGCGGGACCTCGACCAGGCGGCCGTGACCGCCTGGTCACAGGCCCATGGCGACCCTGACTGGCTGCGAGCACGGCGGCTGGATGCCCTGGAGGCGCTCGGCAAGCTGGAGCGCCCGGCCGGGCGGGAGGAGGCCTGGCGTTTCACCAACCCGCGCCGGGCTGGCCTGGACCGGCACCCGATTCTCAGCGGCGCCCGCCGCGGGAAGACTGCCGGGGTCGAGGCCGAAGCTGACGACACGGCGGTCCTTGCGGACCTGGAGACCGGCGGCCTCGCCGTCACCATCGACGGCGCCAGCGCCGGCACCACCCTCTCCAAGGACCTGGCCGACCAGGGCGTGCTCCTCACTGACCTGCTCACCGCCGCCCGCGACCACGCCGGCCTGGTCGAGCCTCGTTTCATGACCGCGGCGGCGCCGTTCGACGAGGACTGGTTCCTCGCCCTGCACGCCACCGTGGTCTCGGCCGGGACCTTCCTGTACGTGCCGCGCGGGGTCGAGGTGGCGCTGCCGATCGCCGCCCTGGAGCGGCGCACCCGCGCGGGCGCCAGCTTCGGCCACACCCTCGTCGTCGTTGAGGAGGGTGCCTCGCTGGTGTTCGTGCAGCAGCACGACTCGCCCGCCACCCTCGACAGCAACCCCAGGGCGAGGGCCTTCCACCACGCCGTCGCCGAGTTGTTCGTCGGCCCTCGCGCCCGCGTCCAGTACCTGTCGCTGCAGGAGTGGGGGAGCGAGGCCGTCTCCCACTTCGGCGTCCAACGCGCGATGGTCGACCGCGGCGCCACCTACCGGTCCTTCGTGGTGACGCTCGGCGGCGGGGCGGTCCGCCTCGCGCCCGACGCCCACCTCGCCGAGGGCGCCGAGGCCGACTTCCTCGGCGCCGCCTTCGCCGACGAGGGCCAGCAGTTCGAGCACCGCGCGACCGTTACCCACGCCGAGCCGCACACCCGCTCGACCCTGCTGTACAAGGCCGGCCTCCTTGGCGGTGCCCGCAACATCTTCAACGGCACCCTGAACATCGCCGTTGGCGCCCGTGGCAGCGACGCCGCCCAGACGATGCGGAACCTGGTGCTGTCCCGCCATGCCCACGCCGAGGCCAACCCGTTCCTGGAGATCCTCAACTCCGACGTCAGGGCCGCCCATGCCGCCGCCACCGGCCGGGTCGACGAGCAGCACCTGTTCTACCTGCAGTCACGCGGCATCCCGCGTGAGGAGGCCCGCCGCCTGGTGGTGTTCGGCTTCTTCGAGGAGGTCCTCGCCCAGGTCACCGTCCCGGCGGTCCGCCGCCGGCTGGAGGCCGCCCTCGAGGCCGAGCTGACCCAGGAGCTGCGCCGCGAAGAGAAGGCGGGCTGATGCCGTTCGTGCGTCTGGCCGCCCTCTCCGACCTGCAGCCCGACCAGGGCTTCCGGGTCGAGCTGTCTGATGACGGCGAGGCTGCGGTCGCCTTGGTGATCACCGGCGACGAGGAGGTCTTCGCGGTCGAGGACCAGTGCAGCCACGAGGACTACCCGCTCTCTGAGGGCTGGGTCGAGGACCACACCCTGGAGTGCGCCCTGCACGGCAGCCGCTTCGACCTGGAGACCGGCGCGCCTGACAGCCCGCCGGCGACCCGGCCGGTGCGAGTCTTTCAGGTCAAGGTCGAGGGCGACGACGTGCTGGTCGACCTGCCGCCCGACTGGGCCACGCTGGCCAAGGAAGCCCTGGCCGATGAGGGCCGATGAGGCGATGAGGCGATGAGAGTGACAAACGCTGAACCATCCAAGGAGCCGAGCTGAATGCCTGACGCGAATCTGGTGATCGATGACCTCCACGTCAGCGTGGAGGACAAGGAGATCCTGCGCGGCGTGAACCTGACCGTCGAGCAGGGGAAGATCCACGCCCTGATGGGCCCCAACGGGTCGGGGAAGTCGACCCTCGCCTATGCCCTGGCGGGCCACCCCCGCTACCGCGTGACCGGCGGCAAGGTCACCTTCAAGGGCGAGGACATCCTGACCCTCACTCCCGACGAGCGCGCCCGCCTGGGGATGTTCCTGGCGATGCAGTACCCGGTCGAGGTGCCGGGCGTGTCGGTGACCAACTTCCTGCGGACCGCCCTCAACGCGGTCCGCGGCACCGACGTCCCGGTGCGCCAGTTCGCCAAGGACCTGCGCGAGCAGATGCAGCTGCTCGACATGGACGGCAAGTTCGCCGAGCGCAGCCTCAACGAGGGCTTCTCCGGCGGCGAGAAGAAGCGCCACGAGATCCTGCAGATGGCGCTGCTGCGCCCCGCGTTGGCGATCCTCGACGAGACCGACTCCGGCCTGGACGTGGACGCCCTCAAGGTGGTCAGCGAAGGCGTCAACCGCCTGCGCGGCCCGGACCTCGGCGTCCTGCTGATCACCCACTACACCCGCATCCTGCGCTACATCACCCCCGACGTCGTCCACGTGATGGTGGCCGGCCAGATCGCCGAGATCGGCGGTCCCGAGCTGGCCGACCAGCTGGAGACGGAAGGGTACGTGCGCTGGCGCAGCAACGAGCCGGCTGCCTGAGGATGAGCCGGGCGGACCGGAGCAGGAGAGCGGAGGAGGCATCCTGAAGCGATGACAACCACCACGGACAGGGCCACGGGGGGCGGCGGGAAGGCGCCGTTCGACCCGGCGCGGATCCGGCGCGACTTCCCGATCTTCGCGCGCGAGTTCCACGGCAAGCCGCTGGTCTACCTGGACTCGGCCAACACCAGCCAGAAGCCGCACCAGGTGCTCGCCGCCATGGACGACTACTACCGGCGCCACAACGCCAACGTGCACCGGGCCGTCTACGCCCTGGCCGAGGAAGCCACCTTCGCCCTGGAGGAGTCCCGGGCCAAGTTGGCCCGCTTCGTCGGCGCCAGCGACCGCGCCACGGTGTTCACCAAGAACGTCACCGAGGGGATCAACCTGGTCGCCTACGCCTGGGGGCTGCGCAACCTCCGCGAGGGCGACGAGATCCTGGTCACAGAGATGGAGCACCACGCCAACCTCGTCCCCTGGCAGATGGTCGCTCAGCTCACCGGCGCCCGGGTGCGGGCCGTCCCGGTGACCGATACCTTCGTGCTCGACCTGGACGCCTACGACCGCTTGCTGAGCGAGCGGACCAAGCTGGTGGCGGTCTCGGCGATGTCCAACGTGCTCGGCACCATCAACCCGGTGCCGCTGATCGCCGAGCGGGCCCACGCCGTCGGGGCGCTGGTGCTGGCCGACGCTGCCCAGGCGGTGCCGCACCTCGGCGTCACCTTCGACGAGCTGGGCGCGGACTTCATGGGCTTCACCGGCCACAAGCTGCTCGGCCCGATGGGCATCGGCGTGCTGGTCGCCCGGCCGGAGCTGCTCGACTCGATGGAGCCGTTCCAGACCGGCGGCGAGATGATCCGCCAGGTCACGATAGAGCGAGCGACTTGGAACGACATCCCCTGGCGCTTCGAGGCGGGTACCCCCAACGTCGGCGGGGCGGTCGGCCTGGCCGCCGCCGTTGACTACCTCGACGCGATCGGCATGGACCAGGTCCGCGCCCACGAGTCCGCCCTCACGGCCTACGCGCTGGAGCGCCTCGCTGAGCTCGACGGGCTGCGCCTGCTCGGACCTGGCGACGTGGAACAACAGGGCGGGGTGGTGTCGTTCACGATGGCGGGAGTGCATCCGCACGACGTCGCACAGGTCCTCGACGCTGAGGGTATCGCGGTGCGCGCCGGCGACCACTGCGCCATGCCGCTGCACACGCGCTTCGGGCTGGCGGCGTCGACGCGGGTGTCGTTCTCGGTGTATTCGACCACTGACGAGGTGGACGCGCTGGTCACCGCCCTGGACAAGACCCAGCGCCTGTTCGCTTAGAAGCCAGCGGCTGGAGAGAGGAACAGCGCACTTGGCCCTCGAAGACCTTTACCAGGAGATCATCCTCGATCATTACCGGAAGCCGCGCCATCCCGGCCGGCTCGCGGGGGCGGACGTCGAGGTGCGGCACTACAACCCTGTCTGCGGCGACCAGCTCACCGTCGGCGTCAAGCTCGACGGCGACAAGATCGCCGGCATCGCGGTCGAGGGGGTCGGCTGTTCGATCTCGCAGGCGGCTGCCTCGGTCATGACCGAGCAGGTCATCGGCCACACAGTGCCGGAGGCCCTGGAGGCGTCCGAGGCGTTTCGCCGCTTGATGCATGGCGAGGGCGAGGGCGAGCCGGACGAGGAGGTGCTCGGCGACGGCGTCGCCTTCGCCGGGGTTGCCAAGTACCCGGTGCGGATCAAGTGCGCCCTGCTCGGCTGGATGGCGCTCAAGGACGCCGCTGCCCGCGCCCTGGCCGGCCAGGGCGGCGGCGAGACTGTCTACGACGAGGACGAAGGGAGCTGAGACGGCGATGACGACGACTGCCACCGAAGCGGACGTCCTGGAGGCGATGAAGCAGGTCGAGGACCCGGAGCTCGGCGTCAACGTGGTGGACCTCGGCCTGGTCTACGGCGTGGAGCTGCTGGAGGAGGGCCGCGCGGTGCGGCTCGACATGACCTTGACCACGGCTGCCTGCCCGCTCACCGACATGATCGAGGGCGCTACCAACGCCGCCCTGGTCGGCATGGGCGGCATCCAGGAGGTCGAGATCAACTGGGTCTGGACGCCGCCCTGGGGCCCGGATCGCCTCACCGAGGACGGCAGGTTCGCCCTGCGCTCGATGGGCTTCGCGATCTAGATACAGACGAGAAGGAAGGCACGGCATCAACATGGCACTTCCAGCACTGGTCGAGCCGGCGGGCGAGCTGTCCCGCGACGAGATCTTCCGCTACTCGCGGCACCTGATCATCCCCGACGTGGCCATGGACGGGCAGCTGCGGCTGCGCAACGCCCGGGTGCTGCTGATCGGCGCCGGCGGGCTCGGCGCCCCCAACGCCATGTACCTGGCCGCCGCCGGGGTCGGGCAGCTCGGCCTGGTCGACTTCGACGTGGTCGACGCCTCCAACCTGCAGCGCCAGGTCATCCACGGCACCTCCGACATCGGCCGGCCGAAGCTGGAGAGCGCCGCCGACAAGATTGCCGAGATCAACCCCTACGTCGAGGTCATCCTCCACCAGACCCGCCTTGACTCCGAGAACGCCCGCGAGCTGATCCGCGGCTACGACCTGGTGGTCGACGGCTCCGACAACTTCCCCACCCGCTACCTGGTCAACGACGCCTGCGTGCTGGAGGGCAAGCCCTACGTGTGGGGCTCGATCTACCGCTTCGACGGCCAGCTCAGCGTTTTCTGGGCGGAGCACGGGCCCTGCTACCGCTGCCTGTACCCGGAGCCGCCCCCGCCGGGGATGGTCCCCTCCTGCGCCGAAGGCGGCGTGCTCGGGGTGCTCTGCGGCACCATCGGGTCGCTGCAGGCCAACGAGGCGATCAAGCTGATCACCGGGATCGGCGACCCGATGGTCGGCCGGCTGCTCATCTACGACGCGCTGGAGCTGTCCTTCAAGGACATCCGCGTCCGCAAGGACCCCGAGTGCGCCATCTGCGGCAAGAACCCGACGATCACCGAGCTGATCGACTACGAGGAGTTCTGCGGCACCGTCTCGGACGAGGCGCAGCAGGCCGCCGCCGGCTCGACGATCACCGCGCCACAGCTCAAGGAGCTGCTCGACCGCGGCGAGCGCCTCGCCCTGATCGACGTGCGCGAGCCAGCCGAATGGCAGATCAACCGCATCCCCGGCGCCACGCTGATCCCCCTCGGGGAGCTGCCGCACCGCCTCGCCGAGCTGCCCCAGACCGAACCGGTGGTGCTCTACTGCAAGAGCGGGGTGCGCTCCGCCGAGGCGCTCGCCCTGGTCAAGCAGTCCGGCCTGGCCAACGCCCGCCACCTCGGCGGCGGCATCACCTCCTACGGCCGCACCGTCGACCCGGACATGCCGCAGTACTGATCCGGTACGCCGAATCGCAGAAGTTTCGGCGAATCTCAGATCTTTTCCAATATTCGCTTGACCCGACTTCGGTCGGTCTGCCAGCCTGGATCGCGTCTGGCAGAACCGCTGCCGGGCGGCCCAGGGTTGTTCCAGGGTCAACGAACGCAGGAGGTGTAGGGATTGTGACGTCCCAGCTCACGCTCATGAGGCACACCCCAGGTTGGGGTGCGCTGGGTGACGTGCGCCCGTGGACGGCCAACCCGCCCATCGGCGCAGGCGTCAATCACCGTATCAGCGGGACCCGTGTGCCCATCACTACGTTCGGAAGCGCCCAGTACAAGCAGGAGAACGACCCGGCCTTCGCGGCCACGTACCAGCGGGAGGAACCTAGGTAGGGGACCTCCCCGGAGAGGACAAAAGTCCACTCCGGAACACCGCGAAGGCCGTGGGCACCGCCCACGGCCTTTCTGTTTGGCAGAACCGCAGGACCGCGACCAAAAGCCGCGACCAACGGAGGAGCGACCAGACCATGCAAACGCTGGAGTTGTTCCCGCCAGGAGCAGCTTTACCCTGCGTCCAGGCAGGACCCGACCTGTACTTCTCCGACTCTCCCCGAGACCTCGAGGTGGCCAAGCGGCTGTGCCGGCCCTGCCCGCTGCGTAGCGCCTGCCTGGCCGGGGCCGTCGAGCGCCATGAGCCCTGGGGGGTGTGGGGCGGCGAGGTGTTCGTCGACGGCCGGCCCGTGCCCTTCAAACGCTCACGGGGCCGTCCACCCAAGCACCCACGTCCGCTCGACCTCGATCTCGACCTGGAGCCGGCGGAGCTGGCGCCGGCCGAGGCCTGTTGACCCGACCCGCGCCCGGAACGGAAGGCCCAGAAAGGAGGTGAACACCATGCACCTGAACTTCGGTGATTATTTCAATCGCAGCCAGGAGCTGGCCCGCGCGGCCGACGGCCACAACGCTCGGCACCTGCGCGCGCTGCGCGCCCGGCGCGCCGCCGAACTCGACGAGGCGCTCGCCCGTCACGAGTGGTCAGCCCTGCTCCGGGCCCTGACCCGGCGATGAGCGGCATCCCACCGACCCCCACAGTCCATGCTCCGCACGGCTCTGGGGGTCGGTCGGCGTCCCGGAAGTTATCCACAACTTGGTAGTTGCATCTGTTTGCTTCGTTTAGCCCCTGACATGCTGTGGTTCCCCAGGTTCTGACCATCACAGCAGTGAAGGGACACCCACCGTGCCAACCCTTGACGACGGGCTCCTCGCCCGTATCGATGCCCTGCTTGACCTGGCCGCCGATCGCCGGGGCCTCCTCCTCGACGGTGACAAGCGGCTCGCTCCCAGCGAAGCCCGTTCGCTCGCCAGCGCACTCGGCCTCCACCCGATCCCCGGCGCACCCGCTGGCGACCCGGCGGGCGAACCCGCTCCAAGCTTGCGCGGGTTCGGCGACGACGCCGTCGAGCTGCTCCGCAGCCTTGCCGAAGCCGTCGGCATCCTGCGTGAACGCGCTGGCCGCCTCGAAGTCACCAGCCTCTACGAAGCCTGGCGCCGCATCGCCGCCCAACTCCGTGCCGGCCTCGTCTACGCATCCTGGTGCCACCGCTGCAAATGGCCGCAGCTGATCGGCGGCGACCTGGCTGCCGAGGCGCTCGCGATCAGCAGGGTGCGGGTGCTGCGCCTGCTGTTCGCGCTCCCTGCCGAGGTCGAGGTGACGCTCGCGGGCCTGGCCGACACCGTCGCCGACGCCACCGACCTGCCCGCCGGACCGTGGCTTCAGCGGTCGCTTGCCGCCGTCTTCCTCGATCCGCTGGTCGCCCTCGGCGTCGCCCAGCTCAACCCGGGTTCGCCGCAGCCGCCAACAAGCCTCCGCCTCAGCCCCCTGGCCCACACCGTGATTGGCTCCGCGCTGGTCGCAGCTGGCGACGAGGTCCCGCTAGCGCCGGCGGGGGCAAACTGAGCGGCTGCCCGGACGGCTACCCGAGCCGCAGTGACAGTTGCGCGGGTGTGTCCGCCCCCGGCGGGGGAGGAGGAGCGATTCCTCGATGGTTCGCCGCGCGTTCCATCGGGTCCGCCGGAGTCGTCGGGTCCGCCGCAGTCGCGCCACCGTAGCGCGCCGTGGCCGTGGCCTTGGCGGCATGGACCCGCTCGGCGATCCTCCGCTGGACCCGCTCGGGCGCGTTCGCCCCCGTGTATATGCGCTGGTAGTCGGCGACCAGCTCCGGATACTCGCGCTCCAGCCAAGGCATGAACTCCTCCTTGACGCCGCGCCGCAGGTGCAGGGTGATCGGGGAGATATGGGTCGCGCCGGCCGCTGCCGCCGCATCAACCACCGCCCGCAACTGCGCGGGCGAGTCAGAGATGCCAGGCAGCACCGGCGCGACCAGCACCCCACACGGCACCCCAGCCTCCACCAGCGCCTTCACCGCCGCGATCCGCGCCTTCGGATGCGGCGTCCCCGGCTCGCTCCGCCGCCACACCTCCTCATCCAGCGTCCCAATCGACAAGCTAGCGCTGAACCCCACCCCAACCAGCTCGCTGAACAGATCCAGGTCCCGCAGCAACAACGGCGACTTGGTCAGGATCGAGCACGGATTGGCGAAGTCCCGCAACACCTCCAACACCCCCCGCGTCAGCCGATAGCGCCCCTCACAGCGTTGGTACGGATCCGTGTTCGTCCCCATCGCCACATGCGCCCCACCCCACGACGGCCGCCGCAACTCCCGCCGCAACACCTCCGCCGCATTGACCTTCACCACAACCTTGGTCTCGAAGTCCCGCCCAGCATCAAAATTGAGATAATTATGGGTAGGTCGGGCAAAGCAGTAAAAACAGGCATGCGAGCATCCCCTGTAAACGTTGATCGTCCACTCGAACGGCATCCGGCTGGCGGCCGGCACACGGTTGAGGATCGACTTCGCCTCGACCTCATAGAAGGTGATGCCATCGAACTCGGGAGTGTCGAAGGTGCGCACCACAGGGGGTGCGTCGAAGAGGGGGAGATCGGTAGCGGCCCTGTGGTCGCCTCGCAGGTCAGCGAATGTAAGCACCGGAGTAGGGTAGAACAGGTGTTCGAGCACGGCAAGTATGGTTCGCGTCTCAGGAACTGACAGAAGGATTCTCCGGGTCGCCGTGTGTCCTGCGGACCTCGTCAACGAGGTCGAGAATCACCTCGGCGACCAGGTCAGGCCGATCGTGGTGGATGGTATGGCGCGTATCCGCGACGACGATGTGCCTGCTCTTGCCTCGATGGGTCGTCGCCACCATGTCAGCCTGAAGCTTCGTCCAGTACTGCCGCAGCCGCCGCGGGGAGCCCCGCGTCGCGCTAAGCACCACCAGCGGGACGTCAGGGGACTGGGAGGAGAATGCGGCCCGGGACTCCCAAAGCAGCGTCGTGCTCGCCACGATTCCCCTGAGCTCATCCCGGCTCGCCCGCACCTGCGACCGGCGCGCATGGGCGAGGTATGCCTCCGCCACCGCCACCTGGATGCGCGGATCGTCGCTGAAGCGCGCGGCCGTGCGCCGTGCTCGCCGCCGGACGGCGGGCGTGAGCACACCGAGCGTCAGCAGCACTGAGGGAAGGCGCTTGGACAGGTACAGGTTGATCCTGCGGACCGGGCGGGGGACGCCGTTCATCATGTCCTCGTGGGCGGGGTCGACCAGCACGAGCCCGGCGACCAGCTCCGGGCGACGGTATGCCAGAACCTGTGCGAGCAGGCCACCCCAACTATGCCCGGCCACGACGCACGGCCCGGCACTAGTGTGGTCGATCACCGTGGCGAGGTCGGCGACCTGCCGGTCCACGGTCGGCGGTCCCGGCCCGGCGTCGGGATCGCTGGCTCCCAGCCCGGCCCGATCGTAGACAACGACGTGGGTCTGCGCGGCGAGCGCGGCAAGGATGGGCGTCCAGGAGATCGCCGTGTCGTTCCTGCCGGCGGCAAGGATCACGGTGGGGTGGCCGCTGCCAGCTTCCACCCAGCGCAGCATGCGACCGCCGGTCGAGCGTGCAGGCGAGCGAAGCGATGCTGTCCACGGGAGAGCGGCGGAGCCAAGCCGCAGTTCGCCACGGGTCGCGCCACCCGGTATCAGTGCGTTGAGGGCCTCAACCACGGGATCGCGTATCGGGCGACGCACGTCGGACCGCATTAGGCTGGTTGCTCCGGTGGCCACTCGGTGTCGGCGTTGTCGCCGGCCGCCGCGCCATGGTTGTCGCGCAGGTCGGCGCGGGCCTTCTCGACCTGGCGTTCGAGGCGGCGGATGGCCTGGAGGAGGACGTTGGTGGGGACCTTGACGTGGTTGGGGACGCAGCCGGCGTGGAGGACGCGGGCGTCGTTGGTCATGAAGACGACGCGGTGGTCGACCGGCTGGTCGCAGATCATGCAGCGGATGCGCTGATGGACCATGGTCGAACTAGCGATAATATAAATAGGCATATTCCAGATCCCCGGGACGTAAGGAGTGGTTAGTCCGGGAGGGGAGGGAACGATGGTAGGGCGGGCACTGTACACGCGGCTCTCCAGCGATCGCGGCAATATGAGCGATTCTATCCAGAATCAGCGTTTCGAGGAAGAAGAGTATTTCGAGCGGCAGCGCTGGCAATGGGATGAGAGCCTGTACTTCAGCGACAATGACCTGTCAGCCTCAAAGTACGCGACCAAGCCGCGTCCCGGCTACCTCGACATGCTCGCCGCGACTAGGGCGGGCAAGGTTGAGCTGATCCTAGTCACCGAGGTCTCACGGTTGTTTCGCAACCTCGCCGATGCGATCGAGCTGCTCACCCTGGTCCGGTCAACCTCATTGCGTTGGGTCGAGACGACCGGCGGCGCTCGCTATGACCTGACCACTGTGCAGGGCGAGCACAACCTGCTAGAGGCTGTGGTCGGAGCATCGCGGGAGTCCGGAAACATGTCGGACCGGAGCATGGCGTGCCCACCAGACACAGGGGGCTTGCGCTCGTGCCGGAAGAGGCGGCCATCGTGCGCGAGGTGGTCTCCCGGGTGTTTGCCGGGGAGCCGCTGAGGCCAATTGCGCACGACTTGAACGCCCGTGGTATTCCAACCGCGAAGGGCACGGGACGCTGGTCAGTCGCTCTTTTGAGTCAGCTATTGCACCGTCCGGTGATGAAGGGCGTCCGAATCCATCTCGGCGCGGAATACCCTGGGAAGTGGCCAGCGCTCATCACGCCCGAGGATTGGGAGCGCGTCCGGCTCATCCTCGGAGACGTAGGTACTGGTGGTCCCGCCAAGGGCGTCCGAAACTACCTGCTGACGGGGTTCGCCGAGTGTGGCGTCTCCGATCCTGACGGCAAGGCATGCGGGGCGAAGCTTGTCGGCGGGAAGACGAGATCTCCCAAGGAGCTGGAGTCGAGGCGGCGCTACCACTGCCGGGTCTTCGACAACTACGGAGACAAGCAGGGTTGCGGCAAGATCGGACGGCTCGCTGACCCGGTCGAGCTGGCTGTGAGTGAAGCGGTATTGGCACGCTTCGAGGGCGAGGACCTCGCCCACCTACTCACCCCGGACGCGCCGGAGGAACTGCGTGAGTTGGCCGCAACGCTGGATGAGGATGGGCGCCGGCTGGCGCAGGCCAGAAATGATCGCTACCGCCGTAAGGGCGATCCTCTGCGGCTTGAGGAGGGTCAATTCTTGTCGATCCAGGCCGAGATCCTGGAAGCCATGGAGGCCGTGAAGCGTCGCATGGCGCGGCTGGAGCAGGGTAGGGCACTGGCGGAGATTCCTGTCGGGATGACTCTGCGCCAAGCTTGGGATGCGGCTGATCTGGGCTGGCGGCGGACGATCCTCGGGTTGGTAGTCGCGAAGGTGATCTTGTACTCCGGCCGCGCGGGCGGGCTCGTCTGGCCTTCCGCCGATAGTCCGCTGCTCGAACGCGCGAAGGCGCTCGGCGGACCGTGGCAATTCGATCCATCCAAGCTCGACATTCAATGGAAGTTCTGACTTCCGGGCAGAGCATTGGCGGTCCCCCTCGCCACCGCGCTCACCAGCGCTGACACCTCGGTGCCGCCCTCGTGTCTCTTGTGTCTCTCGGGTGTCTCTGCCGTGTGTCTGGTCTGTTGCTGATCTGTTCCTCGCGCGTGCTATGCGCCACGTTGATCTGCGCCACTCTTCCACTGTCGTGCCCCTCGATTGCCCCACGGCGCCCCCTGCTGTGCCCCTGTTGTGCCTCTCTCGTGCCCCCCGCGATCCGATCTCCTGTCGCATGCCGGCCGTCGCAGTGGCGGTTGTCAGTGGAGGGCTTGGCGAGTGCTGGCCCCAGGAGCACCCCAGCACGGAAGTTTCCAGAGAGCGCCATCCGCTCGGACCAACAGCCAAAACAAGATGTACCCGAGTATCGCGACGAACGAGACGACTTTTGGCTGTTGGCAAATTGCTTGTCATGACAGCCCCCCAAAACGCGCTTCGTGGGTGACAGTCCCCAACAGTCGGCCGTGACCGCGCCTCCCAGAAGCCTACCGCCCTCGGTTCGCTCCCCGGTCGCCATGTAAGAAACCGGCATGTCTCTGGATATTTGGGGTGGACACGCGACCAACCGCCAACACCAGACCGGCGCGGAGGTACCTCGTCTTGCTCCAAACTCCCACAGCCCACGGCGACGGCCCCCGAACCTCACAGCTTCCTATCGTTCCCGGCCGCCATGTTCATTCTCGGCCCTTCTTTGGATATTTGGAGCGGACGCGCAAACCAGGCCACGAACGCCCGGCCACCACGCGGGAGGTTCCCGACCCTTGCCCTCTGTGCCCCTGGACCAGTTGGTCAGCCAATCTCTGTCCGACTCCCTCGCCGAACCGCCCGCCGGGCTAAGAGTCGGCGCTCCCAGACCGCGAACCAGCAGGTCACCGGTGCTGTTTGCCGCAAGCCCCGCCCGCTACTTCCTACCGGAACCAGCCGCATCCACACAGACGAGGTAACCAGCATGCACAACGACACCAGCGCCCCCGACCGCTCCAGCTCCCCCCGTCCACGCTCACCCTCACCCTCGCCGCCCCGGCCACAGACAGCCGAACACCCACGCGGGCGGGGGAGCAGCGTGGTCGAGCAGCTCACCATCCTCGCCGCCCGCCTCACCGACCGCGACCGCCGCATCCTGCGCCTGGTCCACCAACACCGCTGCTTCACCACCCACCAACTCGCCGCCATCTTCTTCGACTCGGCAGACCGCGCCGAACACCGCTTGCGGCAGCTCACCCAAGAGCGTGCCCTGGAGCGCTTCCGCCCCCTGCTCGACTACGGCGAAGGATCGGCGCCGTTCTACTACGTGCTTGGTCCTGCCGGTGCCGCGGTGCTGGCCGGCGAGAAGGCAACCGACGTCCGTCACCTGGAGCCCGCCTACCGCCGTGAGAAGGTCCTGGCGCTGGCCCACAGCGAGCACCTCGCCCACACCGTTGGGGTCAATGGGTTCTTCTGCGACCTGATCGCCTTCGCCCGCCAGCATCACCCGACAAGCGCCGACAACGGCCCTCCGGGCGTCCTGGGCGTCCTGGGCGCCGCCCTGACGGCATGGTGGTCGGAGTGGCGCTGTCATGCCC